>ERZ773195.437-NODE-437-length-38574-cov-4.392326_pt1 | contig 38574 bp, 34 predicted proteins | sample MGYA00580530_ERZ773195 | MGnify/ENA primary metagenome ERZ773195 (study PRJEB29015, sample SAMEA2737751) | human gut metagenome | biome: human gut; feature: human-associated habitat; material: faeces | place: China | collected 2012 ...
AAAATCAGAGCGATTTTCAATTTTAATTACCCACTCCCATAGAGATCATATGGGAGGGCTTAAGGATATTCTCACAAACCCTAAATGTGATGTTGAAGAGGTGTTTATCCCTTGGTATCTCCCTGAAATACTAGAGATAAACAAAATTCTCAAGAAAAAATTTGCTGCTTATAATAGTTTATCACTTCCTTCGTTTAATAGTATAAAGTTATCTTTTTTAGGTGAAGGGGATAATGTTTATAAGACGGGGTGTGATAACTATAAAGTTTTAAATCCTCCTAAAAATGCAGATCAGGTTTATGAATTCCTTATGGGGGGGGAGGCGGTTAGCCAAACTAACAATGTTGAATCTGTTATAGTTAGGTTAAATGAGCTTGGATTTGATGTTGATATTAGGGATGTGATTGATTACTCCCCTGAGATAACTCCGGATGCTGAGAGGGAAATATATCGGGAAGAAGCAAGAAAATTTGTCATCAAGTTTTTTACTACGATGTCCGGATTTGTGTTTGGGGCAAAGGCAAGTAATATCAAAAGCAAAGTGAGAGAACACCTTGAATTATTATCAAATCACACAAGTATAGTGTTTAAATATAATTGCGTGAGCGATGGTTTGGGATGGATTTTTACCGGTGACGCTGACACGAAAGCTTTTTCTCGAATCATGAATGGTAAATATAAAAACTATCTGAAAGCAGATGTATTAAAAGTGCCGCATCATGGTTCTAAGGAAAATTTAGATTCTGTAACATTGGGGTTTATTAATCCGAAATTTGCTATTGTTAGTCATGATAATTTCAAAGGAAAAGGTTTAGATCGACATCCACATCAAGAGGTTATTGATCTTCTCAATATAACTGGTGTTGATGCTTTTTATACAAATGATGTAAAAAAGAATAATAAGATTATTGTACGCAGTTCGTATTCTCAGCGATTCAGTGGGCTTTTTAAATTTTAGAAAACTCATTATGGCAGCATAAATTGCTGCCATGTTTTTATATGAAATAATGTTGTTAATTTATTTTTGACTTGCTCTAGATCTTTTTAGCTTCTCACGGCAGGCCTCTTTTACCCAAGAGCTAAAATTTCCTGGCCCAGCAGCATTGTTGATTTGCTCAAGCAGTTCGTCTTCAAAGCGTATGTTTTTAGCCGTACTGCTAGAACGGTCAAAATCGCGTTTAGATTTTTTTTCTTGCATTGGTATATACCAGTCGTGTAGAGTGAACGTTAATGGTATATACCATATCCTTTTGATGCAAGTTTTATAAACAGTGAAGCCCGGAAGTGGTGGAACACTAACCGGGCTTCTAACCAAACCGTTAACTGGAGTAACGATTATGGCTGGAATACAGCATACCCAAACTCACCCCAAATTTACATGGCTATTCTTGGCTACCCGAGAAGCGATTTCTGAATGCCCGCCTGTAGTCCTCAGATGTGATGCAGATTCGGAGGAGGATGCTCGAGCAATCTTCCCTGAGTGGCATCTAACCTTTGCAGCAAAAATCCGTACTGAAAGTCCCTATTCGTTTACTTGGACTGACAAAAATCGAGCAACTCTCTGGTCAATTATGGGAGGCGAAATCAGCCTTCCTCTGGAGGCTCGAAATGTCTAAGCCACAACTGCGCTATATCGCTGAACTAAAAAATCTTGAAGAGCATGAGCAGGAATTGCTTACTGCCGCGCTTAGTGCTGCCCAAGCAAAAATCGTGGCGACTATGCTGGTGTGTTATCCCAATGCAATGGAGGACGGTGAAATTACCGAGATTGGCCAGTTATTTGAGTCCCTGGCCACTAACCTCGATAGTTTCTTGAAAGCAGAATGCGAGCGTTTTGAAAGTTGTTCGGAGGTTCAGTCATGATTAGCAACGTCAAATTCAATGAACTGGAAAAACGAGTAGGCCTGCTAGTTGAAAAGGTTTTGCTCCTTGAGGCTCAGATCAAGTCATTGATCGATTCCCAAGGTGGTGAAATACCTCCTGGAATGACGCCAGTAGCAACGCTGGCTGCTGAATACGGTATCTCAACCAAAAAGGCGGAGGAACTGGCTAAAAATACGGGAGTGATGTTGGTTAAGCTGAAATCAGGAGGGTTCGTTGCACCTGATGAAAAGTTCAGGGAAGCGGCTCGGCTGGTGCTGCGCAGTGCTAAGCGCAAATATGGCTCTGCGTACTGGTTCCATCCTCTGATCGGTAAATTCCAGATGAGCGGGGGCATTCCAAAATGACGGTACAACTGACAGCTGTAGAAACTGTATCTGATGCCCTGTTCACCTGTTCGTATCTGTGGGCGCATGGCAAGCAGTACAGCCGCAGCGATTTGGATAAAGCCCTCCACCAGCATAAAGATCCAACTACCCGTTACGGGAAACTGGTGACTCGCCTCAACCAGATAGCAGCAATGCCGTATGAGGAGCTTTGCGATGCCGGGTATCTCGATACGGACCGCAAACAAATGATTACTGCACGGCGTTCTGTGCTGGTGGAAGAGATAGGCGAAGGGGAAATGAATGCCCTGCTGTCTGACGTGCAGCGCATTCACCGTGTTTTCCCTGATGCTGGTGCAAAGTTCAGGACAAAACTGCCTCTCTCTCGCGGCTCCAAGGGTTTTGATATCCGTCAGGACTATATTCTTAAACACTTTCTGCCAGCACAATCACTGTGCAGCATTTATGGTCCCAGCGGTTCGTATAAGAGTTTTCTCGCCGTATCGTGGGCCTGTCACATTGCTGCGGGTCTGCCATGGGCTGGGAAGACGGTCACTCCCGGTGCAGTGCTGTATGTGGTTGGTGAGGGTGGTGTAGGTGTTCCAAGGCGTATACGGGCATGGGAACAGGTGCATGGCATACAGGCAGACAACCTCTGGCTGGTCAATCGTCCGGTGTTCCCTGTGCGCGAGTCAGAGGTAACTGAAGTGATTCTCGCTGCCAGGCAGATTGAAGCCGAATGTGGTGTACCGGTTCGCATGGTGGTGATCGATACGCTGGCCCGGTGTTTTGGTGGTAACGACGAGAACGATGCTCGAGACATGGGGGCGTTTATTGAAGGGTGTGACGTTATCAAACAGAAAACGGGTGCAACGGTGCTGGTAGTACACCACTCCGGCAAGGATGAGGGAAAGGGGGCTCGTGGTTCCAGTGCTTTCCGCGCCGCGCTTGATACCGAGTTTAACGTTAAGCGTGAAGGGGAAGGAAAGGCGCTTATTCTGACCTGCACCAAGATGAAAGATGCTGAGGAGCCAGAGCGTAAGGCGTATGACCTGAGAACGGCAGAGCTTTTTACCGATGAAGATGGTGAGCTGGTTTGCTCTCTGGTGGTGCACGATCAGCCGAGAGAGGCTAAAGAGGTTGAGCCTGAACTGGCCCATGTTTCCCGTCTTAGCGATAACCACCATGCACTTTGGCAGGCAGTACGCAGCAGAACAGCTAAGGGGGAGCCATGCACTATCTCCGTCATTAAAGATGATCTGCGTGCAACACTGGGAGCAGATAAAGTGAGAAAGTCATTCCCGCGCTGGATGGACAAACTGGAGAGTGAGCAAATTATTCGCATCGAGGGGGAGAACCTTTACCCGGTAACTATCGAGTAAATACGGCGGCAAATGCGGCATGTGCGGCATTTAGTATGTTTTATGATCAAATGCCGCACTTAGTCCCTGTATACACGCGCTAAGTGCGGCATTTCACTGAAACCCGCGTCATTACTGGGTTTGCATGATTTTTTAAGAAAACTGGTGCGGCGCTAAGTGCGGCATTGCTAAACGCGGCACTAAATGCGGCAAGTTAGACAAACAAGGAGAATTTATGCCTATTACGATTCATGAAATAAAGGAACATTACGATCACTATGGGCTTCACGATATGTGTACGATGCCAACAACAAAATACCAACAGATATTAGCTAAGGGTGCTCTGTTCTGGATAGACCATCATGATTTTGTTCGTAGCACTCTTTCCGACGAAATCTTGGCGACAAACCAGGAGCAACTAGATGCAATGATCAAGCATCTGCAACAATATAGGGATAAAATGCCTTCTGCTTAGAAAATTTTTTAGGGGCTCATTTTAGGCCCCTAAATATTTCAATAATTAAAATGACTTTCAACTGCAAGGTGTTTGCAGCCCAATAATCTTAGAGAGTTTCGAATGTAATATAAAGCAGCAGTGTTTTCGATAATGCTGAGAAAGGCCTCCTTTTTATTGTATTGTGCATCTCTTAAATTTCTTTCAAACTCTTTTTCATAATCTTCTGCATAATATTGATTAGATTGTCGCCCCATAATAACTAGTGTGGTTAAATCTGCTAACTCTTCCTCTGAAAAGAAAGGTAGATAAGTAGTGGTGATGTGATTTTTTAAGTCTAGATATTCAATAAAATCTTCAATTCCTATATCGGATGAAGTAATCACTAAATCCTTTAAGGGATCCAAGAATACGCTGTTTTTTTTCATTGTGTCCTTTAGATGAAATATGTACCAAGTTTTTTTAAAAATCAACAATGTCTTTTTTTTGATATGTTTAAGTGGAAGTTCAACGCCTATTATAGATGAAGTGTATCTATTATCTTTGATTTTGTTAATTGCTCTTTCAAGTTGTTTATTGCTGTCAAGATTAAACTTTTTCTTAATAATTTCCTTTTTTTTCACAGTAAGGGAATGCCCCCAATCTTTTCTGTTTCCTAAATCCTTTGATAGCTTAATTAGATCTCGGCGTGAAAATTTATCGGTAAAAGTACCCGTTTTATACTCACCTTTAAGGTTTGAAGTGAGTTTGATTATTTCGCGCAACCCTTCGGTAAGCCTTTTGAAATAAAAAACAAATCTTACAAGGTTAATGATCGGTGTTTTTTCCAAATGTGTCGCTCCGACATTGGATTCAGGATATCTAAAGGTTTGAGCTGTGTCGTCTATAGCCACAAAATCTAATATATAAGGCTCGATTTTTTTTGCGTTGTGAAATAGTCGTATATCTGTCCTCTCAGCGACATCAATCGTGGCATCCCATAGTTTCTTGATGCTGTGGATTTTTGTCACATCGGGAACTGATATCTCCAACCCTCGGAGATCTGCAATGTCAATGAGTATAGTCTTTAGGGAAAGCTCAATTCCATGCCTGGCAGAGTAGACAATCGGATAAACAAGTAAATCAACTTCTCCTCTCTTGTTATTTTTGTATATATAATCAGTAAGTATCTCTGGGGTTCTAAGGTAACCTTCAGCATAAGTTAATGAATCAGGGAAACCATTCGTTCCGACGCAAGCATTCAGCCAATCAAATCGATCATTGCCCAAACCAAAGGTACTATTAAAGATGGTTTCTTTTTTCATTAATCGGTCCTTGCTTAGTAAATTATTTGTTCAATGTTGTTCATTGCTGTTTGCATCAAAAAATACTCGTTTACATCAATAATTCAATATATATCTTAAAGAGTGGCACTCAGACGTGAGCCGCCACTGGCCGTCAGGTTTTTTGCCCTTCAGATAGGCTCCTTTACTGACGGCCTTCCCTCCAAGCGCTGGTTTCACGTCTCAACGTTAATTGTTACGGAAACCACTCCATGAAGAAATTACTCGAAATACGCCAGCAGAAAGCCGCTCTTAAAACCCAGATGCGTTCCATGCTGGACAAAGCCGACACCGAAAAGCGCAGCCTTAACGAAGAAGAGGGCAAAAAGTTCGACGAACTCCGCGCCCATGCTGATGCGCTTGAAGTTGAAATCACCCGTCTTGAAGCAGTCGCCGACGATCAGCGCAATCTGCCTGGTACTTCCGTTGAAGGTGAGCCAGTAAGCAACGACGAACTGCGGCACTACATCATGACCGGTGATACCCGTTCTCTCTCCACGCTGGTACAGGCTGATGGCGGCTATACCGTTATCCCTGAGCTGGACAAAGAGATCATGCGCCAGTTGCAGGATGATAGCGTGATGCGATCTATCGCGACAGTGAAGACAACCAAAACCAACGAATACCAGAAACTGGTATCTGTGGGCGGTGCTGTTGTTAAGCATGGGGCAGAAGGTGAAGCACGTGCCGAAACTACCACACCGAGAATGGAACGTGTGGATATCAAACTCAGCCCGATCTATGCATACCCGAAAACCACTCAGGAGATCCTCGATTTTTCCGAGGTGGATATTCTGGGTTGGTTATCTTCTGAAATCTCCGACACCTTCAGCGCTACTGAAGAAAATGATTTTGTTAACGGCGATGGTGTGAAGAAGGCTAAAGGCTTTCTGGCTTATGACCGTGTGTCCACCAGCGATAAAACCCGCCCGTTCGGTACGCTGGAGAAAATGGAAACTGCTGCTGTTAACTCAGATGGTTTGATCGACCTTCTATACAAGCTGAAAGCAAAATACCGCAAGAATGCCGTATGGGTGATGAACTCGAATACTGCGGCCACGCTTCAGAAGCTGAAAAACGATAACGGGGACTATATCTGGCGCGATCGTCTGGTCGCTGACTCTCCTGATACGCTGCTGGGCCGTCCGGTTCAGTATCTGGAAACTATGCCCGATGCGGCTCCGGGAGAAGCATTTCTGGCGGTAGGCGATTTTAAGCGTGGTTACTTCATTGTCGATCACACCACAGGCGTGCGCACCCGTCCTGACAATATCACCGAACCGGGTTTCTACAAGGTGCATACCGATAAATACCTGGGCGGCGGCGTGGTGGACTCCTGCGCCATCAAGGTGCTTGAGCTTTCCGGCTCCGGTTCCTGAACTGACGTTTAAGGGGTTTCGGCTCCTTTTGCCCTCTGTGGAGTCCAGTAATGAAAACAATCGATTTTGAAATCCGTACCTCTGAGCTGAGCGCCAGCAACAAAAAGCTGGTGGGCTATGCCGTGCGCTGGAACAGCCTGTCAGAAGTTATCTGGGATGAGTTCCGCGAGCAGTTTGTACCGGGGGCGTTTAAAGACAGCCTGGCATCCGGTAGCGATGTGCGCGCACTGTACGAGCATAACTATACCCAACTGCTGGGGCGCACTAAATCCGGCACGCTGGTGCTGTCCGAGGACGATACCGGGCTGCGCTTTGAGCTGACCCCACCGAATACCCAGCTTGGGAATGATGTGCTGGAGCTGGTGGAACGTGGGGATATTTCCGGCATGAGTTTTGGTTTCCGTGCGCTGAAAGAGGCGTGGGATATCGGCCAGACTCCGTACCTCCGTACTGTAATAGCTGCCGACCTGCGGGAAATCACAGTTACGTCTATGCCTGCTTATCCTGAATCTGGTGTGGAAATCGCGTACCGTTCGCTTTTCTCCCAACATCCTGAACTGCGTCGCGCTGGCGATAACCGTCGCCGCTGGGCTGAATTAGCGGGGCTTTGATATGTGGAATATCTGGCCGTTTGGCCGTAAGTCTGAACCCTCCGAGCAGCGCAGCATGACCATTGATGAGTTTCTGGCGATGGCAGGGATTCCAAATACCGGATCAGGCGAGTACGTGTCTGCGGGTACTGCGGAATCTCTGCCGGCGGTGATGAATGCTGTTTCCGTTATCAGTGAAGCTGTGGCGACAATGCCCTGTTACCTCTACCGGGTACGAAATGATAAAGGACGAGAGGCGCGGGAGTGGCTGAGCAATCACCCGGTGGATTTTCTCCTGAACGAACAGCCTAACGACTGCCAGACGCCTTACCAGTTTAAACGCACGATGATGCGCCACTGCCTGCTGAATGGTAACGCCTATGCGGTGATCCAGTGGGGCCGTGACGGCCAGCCGCAATCCCTGCATCCGTATGCGCCGGGGGCGGTTGTTCCCGAACGTATCGGCCAGCATAAGTACAAATACACCGTTACTGAACCGTTTACGGGGGCTGTGCGCACCTACTTGCAGGAAGAGATGCTGCACCTGCGTTACTCCACCGACGATGGCTTTCTGGGGTGTTCGCCGATCACCGTCTGCCGTGAGGCGTTGGGGCTGGGCCTCGCTCAGCAGCGCCACGGTGCCAGCATTATGAAAGATGGCATGATGGCGGCTGGCGTGGTCACTACTGCTGAATGGCTCGACAGCTTAAAGGGCAAACAAGCTCTGGACGCACTGGAACGCTACAAAGGTGCCAGAAACGCCGGGAAAACGCCGATCCTTGAAGGTGGCATGGACTATAAGCAGCTTGGCATGAGCAATCAGGATGCTGAGTGGCTGGCCTCCCGTCGCTTCACCATTGAAGATATTGCCCGCATGTTTAACGTTTCTCCCATCTTCCTGCAGGAATACAGCAACAGCACCTACAGCAATTTTAGTGAGGCGAGCCGCGCCTTTCTTACCATGACAATGCGCCCGTGGCTGGCGAACTTTGAGCAGCAGATTAAATCCGCGTTGCTGGTGGCATCGCCTGTACCCGGAATCCGTTATCAGGTGGAGTTCGACTCTGCCGATCTTCTTCGAGCCACTCCAACCGAACGTTACGCCACTTATGAGCGCGGTATCAAGAACGGGATCATGAACCCGAACGAAGCCCGCGAACGGGAAGGGATGCCACCGCGCGAAGGTGGCGACGAATACAGTCAGGCATGGAAGCAGGAAGTGAAGGTCAGTAAGGACAACAAGGACGGTGACGAATGAGAGCCGGAAAGATGAAACGCCGCGTCACTTTTCAGAAGTCAGAATCTCACCGTGATCAGATGGGTCAGGTTATCTCTGTGTGGTCTGACCTTGCCACCGTCTGGGCTGAAATCCGCGCTATAAGTGGGCGTGAGCGTATGTCTTCAGGGGCGCTCTACTCCGAAGCCACTGTACGAATCTGGACGCGCTACCGCGACGATATCACCACCGCAAACCGCATTTTGTACCGCTCGCCAAATGTCCGGGGGCAGATTTACGGCATTGTGGCCGTCATTCCTGATGTGGATCACACCCGGCTTGAGCTGCTGTGCAAGGGAGGCATTTTCAATGAATGAGTTAATTGGTCTGGAAGAAGCAAAGCTGCATTGCCGTATTGATGATGATTATGAAGACACGCTGATACAGGCGTACATCGATGCGGCGCTGGAGGTTTGCCAGAAGCATATCGGCAAGCGGTTTGATAACGGGCTGGAGTTTACGCCAGCTATCAAGATTGGCTGTCTGATGTACGTATCTCAGTTGTACGAGTACCGCACGATGATTGGTGATACTGACGCCAAAGAGATACCGATGGCTGTCTCTGCGTTGTGGTCTGTCTATCGTGATGTGGGGGTGTACTGATGCCGTGGCAACCACTACGCCGATGCACTGAGCCGGGATGTAATAAACGGGTGAAGTCTGGCAAGTGTGACGAGCATAAGCGGGATGCCCGCAGACAAAGCGACAGCCGAAGAGGTACGCGAACAGAGCGTGGTTACTCCAACCGCTGGGGCGAATACCGTCGTCATTTTCTGAAAGCTAATCCGCTGTGTGTCCATTGTCTTAAGGCTGACGTCTATACATCGGCAACTATCGTCGATCACATCATCCCTATCGAGGGTGAGGCCGATGTGCTGTTCTGGCCCGCCAGTAATCACCAGTCGTTATGCGCTGCCTGTCATGGACGGAAGACAACCACAACAGACCCGGTGACGAAGCAGCAGCGTAAAGCCGGTAAGTTCCGTGAGCAGGAAGAAGCAGCACGTCATCGCACCGACTGGATCTATGAGGCAAACAATGACTGAGCAGGAACAGCAGCGGGTGATTAGTGGGCTGATAAAGCAGCGTGAGTCATGGCAACCAGCCAGACAGAGAGCGCATAAGAAGCCCGCAGCAAAGCGCATGAGCCAGCGTGACCGGGAGCTCATGGAATGCTTTCGCAACCGCTGACAGGCCGAATGGACGGGGTGGGGGAGGTTTTCAGGACAAACCCCTCTCAGCAAGGAACCACCTGCCCCCTCAAATTTTTACGCTCGGTAATTTTTTTGAAAATAAAACGCGATGGAAACGAGAAATTTTTATGGCAAGAGCACCAAAACCGCCAGCTTACCTTGATGAGCTAGCCGCGCAGCAGTGGAAAGCAAAGGCGAAGCAACTGGCGGAGCGCGGGGATCTGACTCCCGCCGACTGGAATAACCTTGAGCTTTTTTGCGTCAACTATTCGTTGTACCGCAAAGCCGTGGAAGACCTTGCCAGCCGTGGTTTCAGCATTATTAACAGCCAGGGCGGCGAGAGCCGGAATCCGGCGCTGAGTGCAAAGGCCGATGCTGAAAAAATCATGATTAAAATGTCGTCGCTGCTGGGCTTTGATCCGGTAAGCCGCCGTCGTAACCCTGTAGAAACGGAAGAGGAAGACGAGCTTGACCGTCTGGGATGAGTACGCAAACGCGATAAAAACGGGCGAAATTCCGGCCTGTAAGCGCGTAAAACAGGCCGTGGAAAGGTACTTTTCAGACCTGAGTGACCCCCGTTATGAGTTCGATACGGCGACCGTAGAGCGGTTTATTGCGTTCTCCCGGCTCTGTCCTCACGTCAAAGGACCGCTGCGCGGCCAGCCTATTGAACTGGAGCCGTGGCAACAATTTGCCTTTGCTAACCTGCTGGGATTTAAAGTCAGGGAATCAGGCCGCCGGAAGTACAGCAGCGCCTTTATTGAAGTGCCGCGCAAGAATGCCAAATCTACCGTAGCCGCCATGCTGGCTAACTGGTTTCTGGTAATGGAGAAGGGCCAGCAGGATATCTACACGGCGGCGGTGAGCCGGGATCAGGCCCGAATCGTGTTCGACGATGCCCGCCAGATGTGCCTGCTGTCAAAACCGCTAAAAAAGCGCGTCAATATTCAGGCGCACAAGGTCATTTATCCAAAGAGCAACAGCCTGTTGAAGCCGCTGGCGGCAAAAGCGGCCACCATTGAGGGGACTAACCCCAGCCTGGCGATTGTCGATGAATACCACCTTCACCCCGATAACGGCGTTTATTCCGCGCTTGAGCTGGGGATGGGCGCACGACCGGAGGCGATTTTGTTCGCCATCACGACCGCCGGAAGTAACGTTGTCTCCGCCTGCAAACAGCATTATGACTACTGCTGCCAGATTCTGGCCGGGGAGGAGAGTAACGATTCGCTGTTTGTCCTGATCTACGAGCTGGACGACGAAAGCGAGGTTGAGCAGCCTGAAATGTGGATCAAGGCTAACCCTAACCTGCATGTGTCCGTTGACGCGGCGAAACTGGAGTCCACCATCCAGAAAGCGCGGGGCATACCGTCGCAGTGGGTGGAAATGCTGACCAAACGTTTCAATATCTGGTGTCAGGGCTCCACTCCGTGGATGGGTGCCGGTGCATGGGACGCCTGTGCGCTCGACTATACCGAAGAGGATCTTGCAGGGATGGAGTGCTACGCAGGATTTGACCTGTCCTCAACCAGCGATATCACCAGCGTGAGCTACGCTTTCCCGTTCGACAGGGAGATCCGCCTGCTGACCCGCCATTATCTGCCGGAAACGCAGTTGCTTAACGTCGCCAACAAAAACCGCGCTATCTACCGCCAGTGGGTGAAAGCGGGCTGGATACGCACTACACCCGGCGACTGTATCGACTATGACCGCATTCGTGACGATATCCTGCGCGATGCTGAAATCTTCAATATCAGACTGGTGGGCTTCGATACCTGGAACGCCACGCATCTGCGCACTCAGCTTCAGGGAGCTGGTCTCGATGTGGAGCCGTTTCCTCAAACCTATCTCAGGTTCAGCCCGGTAGCGAAATCCTTTGAGGTATTCGTCAACCGCAGAGTTGTGCGTCATCGTGGCGATCCTGTTCTGTCCTGGGCGATTGGTAACGTGGTTATGGAGTCTGACGCCAACGCCAATATCAAGCCTAACAAGAAGAAATCCGCTAACAAGATCGACCCTGCTGTATCAGCGTTGATGGCGTTCGGTACTTTCCAGTCTGAGCACGAATATTTTGCTTTTGATATGAGTGACAGTCACAAAGAACGATTGGCGACATTTAATGGTATTTGAGTATCGTTGCTGCTTATAAAACATAGTTCGGAAGTAATTAAAAACGCTTAACTATTTGCATGTCTCTATGTATGTTTATCAATTTTGATGGGAAGGGGTAAAGAAAGTCCCTTCCAACAAATCCTATTAATGCTGTACATACTTCATTATAAATTGCCTTTTTATTACTAGCTATGAATCCTTGAGCATAGATAGGGCCATAGCCTGGTGATAGCGAAGTTGTGAGTATGTTATCACCTTGCCTTTTTATTTGAGTAAAAAAACAATGTTTATCGGAAAATAAAGATAGTTCATTATGCCCAAATGTAACCACTTGGAATTCTATGTCATATGGATAATTTAATTCTTGGTGTATGAATAGTTGTTCCTTTAAATAAGGGATTGCTCGATATAAATGTAATAACTCTAGGCTAATGTTTGCATTGGTACCGTTTAACATATACCCGCCACCAGGCGAGATTATTGTTGTGCCATCATTTAGAGTGATGAATGCATTTAAATGTTTTGTTCTTAAATTGTACCTTTCTTCTGGAGAGTACTTTTTACTTGCTGTAGCGTTTTTTATTATATATTTATCAAGTAGGTGTGGCCACTCGTCATATATAAGCTGAAGAAGGTTTTCATCTAAAAAAACTAAGTTTTTCTCTCCGTGTTTGTGACCAAATATTCCAAGTATATAGATGTCATTTTCATCAACTTTAGCAAATGCAATATTTTTTGTTCTTGTTATGTATCTTTTATGTTTTCCAGTGCCTTGAGGGTTTTCACCTAAGTGAAAGTGATGTAATCCAAAGTCATTAAGAAAGCCGTCATTAAAGTCTATTCTTTCCAGGTGATGGCTTTGATAACTATTTATGTTTATGCCTGCTTGCATCTTATGAATTAATGCAAAAAAAGCCCTTGGTATTATTTGACGGTATCTTTAATTTGCTGTGCAAATGAACATTTCTTTTTTTAGGAGGTATAATTCGTATGGACATGTTAAGCAGTAATTCTAAATAGTTTGATTCTCCATGTTTAGGCAGCTTGAATCCGGCATCTAAAAGAGTTTTTTTACAAATCGCATCTATTGATTGTCTAAAGTTAATGCGTATGTTGTTTATCATGATATAGAGTCCATCTTAATTATAACCGTTAGATAATTATTGTTGTTGCCTCTTTAACTCATTCTAAATGAGTGTATGGAAATTTTATAGCACTTAGCTCACATGATTTTACAGCTTTTTAAAGGGTATCCATTGCTACTGTCTAGCCCAATAGACACATGGCCATGAATGAGGGTTGTCTGTAATGGTGCGGTTAACAGCTAGTAAGTCTTACTTCTGTGTATTGCTGTGTGTATTGCACAAAGGACAAAACAAAGAGCTTGAATGAAAATTTCCCCTTTTTAATCAATGGATTAAAAATGCTTGCAATAAATATCACGAACATACTACTGATGCGCTTTACACTACCATGACCACCGGTATGGGGGCTCGTGAACAACCGATGACACTGATCATCACCACCGCCGGCTATGACATTACATCCCCTTGCTATGAAAAGCGTACTCAGGTTGTCGAGATCCTGCGGAGAACCCGTAATGGCGAGGAAAATGAAACCATATTTGGGCTGATTTATGGCCTTGATGACGATGATGACTGGACGACTCCTGAGGCATTAATCAAGGCAAACCCCAACTATGGCATTTCGGTAAAAGCAGATTTTCTCCGGGCTAAACAATTATTGGGTATGTCGACGCCCGGGCAGACAAACAAGATTCTGACCAAGCATTTCAATCGCTGGGTAAGCGCAAAATCAGCTTATTACGACCTGAGAAAATGGATGGATGCAGCCGATAAAAACCTTAAGTTGTCAGATTTTGAAGGGGAAGAATGCTGGCTGGGTATCGATCTGGCCTCGAAAGTTGACCTCAATGCCGTGGTTCCAGTTTTTCGTCGTGAAATAGACGGAATAACACATTTTTACTGTGTTTCTCCTCTGTTCTGGGCACCAGAAGAAACCATTTACTCGCAGGAGACCGCGCTGAAAAGTACCGCAGAACGTTATCAGTCCTTTGTCCGGCAGGGTAAGTTGATCCCGACCGATGGTGGCGAAGTTGATTACAGGCTGATATTTGAAACGATCCTGAAGCTGCGGAATACCGTAAAAATTGCCCAATGCCCCATTGATCCTTATGGCGCGACTTCATTACGTCACATGCTTGAGGAAGAGGGGCTTGAGCCTGTCGAGATAAGACAAAATTTTACCCATATGAGTGATCCTATGAGAGAGATTGAGGCTGCGCTCATCTCGGGGAGATTCCATCATGACGGACACCCTGTCATGAACTGGTGTATTTCCAATATCGTCGGCCAGTACCTTCCCGGAAGTGACGATATTGTGCGTCCCGGGAAGGAAGGGCGGCAGAACAAGATAGATGGTGCGGTTGGTTTAATGATGGGGCTGGGGCGCGCCATGCTCAACAGTTCAGTGATGACATCCGTATACGATGAGGAAGATATAGCATGCTAATTTCAGTTCTGAGTTTTATTGTCGGCCTCACTGGTGCTGGATTGTTATCCGCAGGTGCCTGGCTTATTTCTCCATCAGTGGGATTGATAACAGGAGGGATTATTTGTCTGGGCTGGTCATATATGACAACCCGGGCCTTTTCCTCCGGCATCAGCAATGGCGGAGGTAAATAATGTTCCTACCCCAGATGTTCAGGGGCCGACAATACTCGGGTAATAGCTTCTGGGAAGCCATGCTGGGCGGGGTTCGTTCAAGCCAGAGCAAAACTGGCATCATAATCACGCCGGAAACCGCTCTTGGACTTTCAGCGGTCCGGGCCTGTGTCACCCTCCTGGCGGAGTCAGTCGCGCAGCTGCCGCGCGAACTCTACCGGCGGGATAAAAATGGCGGGCGCCAGCGTGCGACGGACCACCCGGTTTATGACCTGATTCACTCCCAGCCCAACAGGAAAGACACCGCATTCGAGTATTTCGAGCAGCAGCAGGGGTTGCTGGGGCTTGAGGGAAATTGCTACTCGATCATCGAACGGGACGGAAAAGGCTACCCGAAAGAGCTGATCCCCATTAACCCGAAAAAGGTCATTGTGCTGAAAGGGCCGGACGGTATGCCGTATTACGAACTCCCGGAAGTCGGCGAAATTCTGCCGATGCGCATGATGCACCATGTGAAGGTCTTTTCTCTGGATGGCTATATCGGCAGTTCCCCCATTCAGACGAACGCCGATGTTCTGGGGCTGAATCTGGCGGTTGAGGAGCATGCGGCCGCGACATTCCGGCGCGGGACAACGATGAGCGGGGTGATAGAGCGTCCGAAAGAGGCTGCGACCATTAAAAGCCAGGATGCTATTGATCGCCTGCTGGCGAAATGGACCGAGCGCCATTCCGGTATTCACAATATGTTCTCTGTGGCATTGCTGCAGGAGGGCATGAGCTACAAACAACTGTCGCAGGATAACGAAAAGGCGCAGCTGCTACAGTCGCGGCAGTGGGGCGTGGAAGAGGTCTGCCGGCTCTATAAAATCCCGCCACATATGGTGCAGATGCTGGCGAAAGCAACCAACAACAACATCGAGCACCAGGGCCTGCAGTTCGTGATGTATACGCTGCTGGCCTGGCTGAAACGCCATGAGGGTGCGCTGCAGCGCGATCTGCTTCTGCCCAGCGAACGCCGCGATTTGTACATCGAGTTCAACGTTTCCGGGCTGCTGCGAGGCGACCAGAAGTCACGCTATGAATCGTATGCGCTGGGCCGCCAGTGGGGATGGCTATCCACTAACGATATCCGGCGTATGGAGAATCTGCCGCCAATCGCTGGCGGGGACAAATACCTGACACCGCTCAATATGGTCGACAGCGCGAAGATCCTTCCTGGCGATAAGTCGCCGACAGCGAAACAGCTGGCCGAAATCGAAACCCTTCTGGCCAGAGCCTGATTATTTCCCGCCGCGCGGGATGACCTGGAAGACAACATGACAACGAAATTAATTAACCTGCCGCACCTGGCAGATATGGTCTTTGGCGTGCCGCATTACGTGACGCGGCAAACAATGGACTCCGTGAAAGCGGTGCTCATCCCCCGTATTCAGGGGATCACCGAAGATGCCGCCATTCAGATGGCGCTGAATCCGGGTAAATCACCTGCTGCTGAGCAGGTCCAGCCCACCGGCGGGGTGGCGGTGATCCCCGTTCACGGCATTCTTGTTCCACGCCGGGGGCAGATTACGGCGATGTGCTCAGAGCTGACCAGCTACGAGCGGATCCGCGGGCAGTTGCAGGCGGCGTTAAACGCCCCCTCAATCAGCGAAATCGTTCTGGATATTAACTCCGGCGGCGGCGCAGCGGTGGGGTGCAAGGAGCTGGCCGATTACATTTATCAGTCTCGCGACACGAAACCCATCACGGCGATTGTGAACTACAGTGCGTATTCCGCCGCGTATTTCATCGCATCGGCCTGCAGCAAAATCATCGTCAGCCAGACCAGTGGCGTGGGGTCGATTGGTGTGATCATGGAGCACCTCGATACGTCGAAGATGGAAGAAAAAATGGGGCTGACGTTCACCACCATTTACCGGGGAGATAACAAAAATAACGGCACCCAACATGAACCACTGAGTGAAGAGTCGCTGGGTATGTTCCAGGGCATGATCGACGAAATGTACGAGACGTTTACGGGGTCAGTGGCCGAATATCGCGGCCTGAAGCAGCAGGCCGTCATTGATACGCAGGCGGGGCTGTATTTTGGCCCTGGCGCGGTGTCTGCCGGCCTGGCGGATGAAGTCTCTGACCCCCAGGCGGCGATCAATGCTATCGCGGCAAAGTATCAGCAACCCCGTCAAAAAACCTCCATTCAGATGCAGGCAGCCGCGATGGACCTGCAAACCAAAATGTAACCCGGCGCAAACACAAACCGCGTCACCTTAAGCAGCCAGCAGGCTGCTTTTTTTATGTCTAAAAAGAGAGAAATCAAATGCCACAGATTGAAGAATTGCGTCGTCAGCGTGCGGGTATCAACGAACAGGTTCAGGCCCTGGCAACCATTGAAGCCGGCGGCGGCACGCTGACTGCGGAGCAGCTGACGGAGTTTGCGAACCTGCAGCAGCAGTTCACTGATATCAGCGCCAAAATGGAACGCCTGGAAGCCGCCGAACGTGCTGCGGCGCTGGTCGCAAAGCCCGTGAAAGCGACTCAGCAGGCCCCCGGCATTATTATTAAGCAGGAGCCGAAACAGTACACCGGTGCTGGCATGACCCGACTGGTGATGTCTGTCGCCGCAGGCGCAGGTAATCTGCAGGACGCGGCAAAATTCGCTTCAGAAGAGCTGAATGACCAGTCCGTATCGATGGCCATTTCCACCGCTGCGGGTTCCGGTGGGGCGCTCATCCCGGAGAACATGCAAAACGAAGTCATCGAGCTGCTGAGCGACCGTACCATTGTCCGTAAGCTGGGTGCCCGCTCCGTTCCGCTGCCTAACGGCAATCTGACGTTACCGCGCTCGGCTGGCGGTGCAACGGCCAGCTACACCGGCGAAGGAAAGGATGCCAAGACGTCTGAGTCAAAATTCGACGACGTAAAACTGAGTGCTAAAACCATGATCGCCCTGGTCCCGATGTCGAACCAGCTGATTGGCCGCGCCGGTTTTAACGTTGAGCAGCTGGTCCTGCAGGATATTCTGACCGCCATCGCTGTTCGTGAGGATAAAGCGTTTATGCGCGATGACGGTACCGGCGATACACCGATTGGTATGAAGTCGCGTGCGACGCAGTGGAACCGCCTGCTGCCGTGGGAAGCGGGTTCCGCGATCAACCTGAACACGGTTGATGAGTACCTGGACAAGATTATTCTGATGGCGATGGATGGCAACAGCCTGATGATCCGTTGCGGCTGGGGTATGTCGAACCGTACCTATATGAAGCTGTTTGGCCTGCGTGACGGCAACGGCAACAAAGTCTACCCGGAAATGGCGCAGGGGATGCTCAAGGGCTATCCGATTCAGTATACCAGCGCGATCCCGGTTAACCTGGGCGAAAGTGGTAAGGAAACGGAAATTTATTTCGCCGACTTCAATGATGTTGTCATCGGTGAAGATGGTTCCATGAGGGTCGATTTCTCCAGAGAAGCCACCTATCTCGATGCAGAAGGTAACCCAGTTTCCGCGTTCTCGCGTAACCAGTCGCTGATCCGCGTCGTCCTCGAACACGATATCGGCTTCCGTCATCCGGAAGGCCTGGTGCTGGGTACCGGCGTCCTGTTCTAACCCACCCCTCTGTTAATAAAGCCCGCATATGCGGGCTTTTCCCTTTAAGGAGAATGTTATGGCTGCGAAAAATAAAGCAGTGGAGCCGGAAGAAACGGTCGTACAGGACAACCATGCAACCGAGACCGCACAGGACAACCATGCGACTGAGACCGCACAGGATAACCGTGCGACCGTGGTCGCACAGGCAGAACGCAAATCCGTTGTGTTCCTCGGTCCGCATAGCCGTTATTCCCGTGGTGATATCGCGTGGTTTGAAGGATCGCACGCCGAAGAGCTGGTTAAGCGCCGTATCGCGGTATGGCCGAAGGATGCCGAACGCGCGCTGAAACCGAAGCCGGGAGACAGCGATTTTGATACTGACATTGGATGATGTGAAAACCCAGCTACGCCTGGAACTGGATTTCACGGAGCATGACGCCATGCTCACGCAAATGGTGAACGCCGCGCAGCGGAGCATCGAGCGTGATTATTACTGCAAGCTGGTCACCAGTGATGAAGAGCTGCAGGCACTCCCGGAGACCGTCCGCGGATTTATCGCGGATGAAGATATCCGGCTGGCCATTCAGTTTCTGGTCAGCGATGCGTATCTGAATGGCCATACCGGACAGTGGCTGGAAACCGCTGCGGTGAGGCATCTTCTTTTCCCCCTGCAGGAGCATACGCTATGAGCCTGAAACCGGGTGATATGAACTGTCGCATTGCAATTAGCTACGCTCAGTCCGGTCGTGGGCCGCTGGGCGAACCGCTACCGGAAAAGCAGGTTGAATCGGGAAAAGCGTGGGCAAAACGGGAGCTGGTATCGGGGCGAAAAGTCCGCACGCTGGATCAGCAGCAGGTGGTGGAAACCTGCCTGTTTACGGTCTATCCGGGCGTGCTGGTTGATATTGACTGGAAAATCACGACGAAAAATCTGGTTTATACCGTCCGGAATATAGACCGCAAAACAGACCGGATCATTATCACGGGGGAGGCTGACGGGCGGCATGATAGAGCTGGCGATTAAGGGTGCGCTGGAGCGCATCACCGGCATGAATGCGTATCCGCTTTTACTGCCGGACACGGTCCAGGAAGGTGTGACCTTTCAGCGTATCTCTGACCCGGAAATGGTCTCGGGAATGTTGCGAACGGGGATCGTATCTGCCCGTATCCAGGTGAATCTGTACCGTCTCGATGATTACACCTCACTGCTGCAGCTGGATAAAAAAATCTGGTCGGAACTGAAGTCCGTCGTTCATGGCCAGCTGGAGGGTATCCCGGTTCAGTATGTGGAGCGAGGCGGTATCCATCAGGATAAAAACCAGCTGACGAATCGTCGCATTCAGTATCGCCTGACCCGCGATTTCATCATTCACTACGTGGAGGACTCCTCGTGATCCGAATGGAAGTTAAAGGGCTGGATGAGCTGGAGCGGCAGTTAATGGCCCTGGGCGAAAAAGTGGCGACGAAGGTATTGCGGGATGCCGGGCGCGAAGCGCTAAAGGTCGTCGAGGAAGATATGAAGCAGCATGCCGGCTTTGACGAAACGTCTGCCGGGCCGCACATGCGGGACTCAATCAAAATCCGCTCTTCCACCCGCAAGGGTAAAGGGAACGCGGTTGTAACGCTCCGTGTTGGCCCCAGCAAGCAGCACCATATGAAGGCGCTGGCGCAGGAGTTTGGCACGGTTAAACAGGTTGCAGACCCCTTTATCCGACCCGCCCTGGATTACAACCTCCAGACCGTTTTGCGCGTGTTAACCGTGGAAATCCGAAACGGCATTGAAAACAGGTAGCATCCGCTGCCGTATAAAAAGAGAGAGAAACATGGCTGATAAAACTTCGCCTGAATATGCGATGTTGCCGGCGGGCACCATTGTGAAATACGGGGAGCCTGGCGCTGCCACGTCAGCGCTGAAACCGCTGATTAACTGTAAAGCGCTGGGTGCAATGGGGCAGACGGGGGGCTTTGTCGACTGCACCACGTTACTGGATAAGCAGAAACAGTCCATCAGCGATCTGCCTGACGGGCCTGAAAAGTCACTGGGCTTCATTGATGATCCGGGCAACACCGATTTTGCCGCGCTGCTGAACGCAGCAGAGGCCCGCAAGACCATCCAGTTATACGTCGAATTACCCAACAAGCGAACAGCGACGATGCTCCTGGCGCTGTCCGGGTGGCAGATGAATGAAATCGCCGCTCCGGCGAATGAGGTCATCCAGATCACTGTTCAGGGTAAACAGAACAAGATCGCCTGGGGAACCGTCGCTGTCTCCGGCGGCGCCTGATTAACTTAACCTTTAAACAGCCACCTTCGGGTGGCTTTTTATTTTTAAGGACTACCTGTGAAAGATAAAGATTACCTGTCCACGCTGAAATCCGCGTTGCTTAAATCGGAGCCAACCGTCATTAAAACCGAGTTATTTGGCGCCACCGTATTCATCCGCCGCCTGACCGGGGATTACCTCATCAGCTACGAAGAGAAAATGGCTGAAACCACAAAAGCTGGCGCAGCGCGCGAGGCATCGGAGCAAGTCATCCAGATCGTCATCGATGCACTGGTTCAGCCGGATGGAACGGCCATTCCGGATGAATTTAAACCCACAGCAGCCGAGCTGCTGAAGGCCCATGAAAACCCCGAACTGCTAGCCGCTGTGGAAAAAGTGAAGCAACACGCAATCGGCAAGCTGGAGGAAGCAGAAAAAAACTGAGTGACTCGCCCTGGCTGGAGCTGATCTTCTGGCTGGCCGACCGCTGGGGCGAGCCTGACCCATCCAAAATTGCCGCATTGCCGGCAAACACTCTGTACCACTGGCGAGCCTACTTCCTGAAACAGGGCACTTTCCGCCGTCCTGGCGATGAAAACGCGCCACCTACCGAAACCACACCTGCGCCATCCCGGGTCGATGATGAATGCGCGGCAGTCATGAGGGCGTTAATGTAATGGCAGACGTCGCATCTTTAGCGGTCGGGCTGCACCTGAACGCAGCCAGTTTTAAATCCCAGCTGCTGGGAGCGTATGGCGATGCGGAGAACCAGTCACGACGGTTTAACCGTAATGCCCAGGCGGACGCGAAAAAGACGGAGGACGCCTATAAGAAGGTCGGTCTGTCGATATCCGGGATGGCCAGCCGGCTGGCGGGGCTGGCAGGAGCCGGCCTTTCCATCGGCACGATCGTCACCACGTCCAGACAATATGGACAGGCATTATCAGACCTGCAGGCCATCACCGGTGCGACTGCAGCTGAAATGAAAGCGCTGGATCTGGCTGCGCAGGGAATGGGGCGCACGACAGAGTACAGCGCCAGCCAGGCCGCCGAAGCGTTAAAGCTGATGGCGTCGGCTAAACCGGAGCTTTTAAAAACGTCCGATGGACTGCAGAAGGCTACGAACAGCGCGCTTATCCTGGCGCAGGCCGCCGGCACAACGCTGCCCGATGCGACCAGAACGCTGGCGCTCTCCTTAAACCAGTACGGGGCGAGCGCGCAGGAAGCAGATCGTTATATCAACGTGCTGGCCGCCGGCGCGAAGTACGGGTCGTCGGAGATTGTGGATACGGCGGCTGCCATTAAAAATGGTGGCGTCGCAGCCGCACAGGCCGGCGTTGGTTTTGAGCAGCTGAATGCCGCGATTCAGGTGCTGGCAGAGCGTGAAATTAAAGGCGGTGAAGCCGGCACGGCGCTGCGTAACGTCATCCTGAACCTGGAAAAGGGCACAGACAAGAGCCTCAAGCCGTCCGTGGTTGGTCTCAGCCAGGCGCTGACCACTCTTTCCGGGAAAAATCTCTCCACGGCCCAGGCCGTAAAACTGTTTGGCGTGGAGAACCTGAATGCGGCGTCTATCCTGGTCCAGAACCGTTCAAAGCTTGATGAGCTGACCGCTTCCCTGACCGGTACCAAAACGGCGCATGAGCAGGCATCCATCAGGGTTAACAACCTGAACGGCGATTTGCTGGGGCTGAGCAGTGCGTTTGAAGGGATGGTCATTAAGATCGGCCAGAGCAGTAACGGGCCACTCCGCAGCGGGATTCAGGTTGCCACGGAGGCACTGAACAGCCTGGCAGACAATTTCAACACCGTCTCCAGCGTGGCGCTTTACAGCCTGATCCCCGTGTTATCCACGAAACTGACTGCAGGGCTGCGGGAGAATATCGCGGCCTGGCGGGAAAGCCAGGCGGCGGTAAAAGCGCGGGTGCAGGCTGATGCGGATATTGCCCGCAAAACGCTGGATTCGACAGCGGCCATCCTGAAACAGAACGACGCTGAGTTTGGCCACTACCGGCAGATGGAGCGGACGGCTAAACAGTATGGGATGAATATCAGTTACCAGGATGAGTTTACCCGGCTTATCCGGCAGGAAACTGAGCAAACGAACCTGGCCAGCCAGGCGAAACTGAAACTGGCAGCGGCAAACCGGCAATTGTCGATATCAGCCCGTGCGGCCTCCGTTGCCGTGGGCCTGGCAAGAGGCGCCCTGGCTTTTGTTGGTGGTCCGGTTGGCGCGGCGACGCTGGCTGGCTCTGCATTACTGTATTTCCATCAACAGGCAAAAGAAGCCCGGCAATCGGCCATTGATTTAAAAGATGCCGTAGTGGAAACCAGTGAAGCGCTGATGCGCCTCTCGCTTAACCAGTTAAATGTGAAGCAGTTCGACCTGGAGGATAAGTACGAAAACCAGGTCGTGCAGCGTAACCAGCTGATAAAAGAGATTCAGGATGCCGACAGTCGTATCGACAGCCTGAAAGGGTTTGACCCCTTCGGCCAGCTGGAAGGGGTGACAAAAGACCAGACGCGGGCGCGGGCGGATCTCGATAGCGTTAACGAGGGACTCCGCAAAACCGAGGAAAACATTAAGCGTGTCAGTGATGCAAAAACACTGGCTCAGCTGGGTTTATCGGGAAAAATAACCTCCCTTACGGACGATCTGAAAGGAGCGTTAAGCACGCCCCCCAAAGAGACCGGAGATGGAAATCCCTGGAGCGGCGATGGCGGTACCGGCACGGGGAAAGGCAGTAAGTCCCAGGTCGACCAGTTCAAAACGCTGCGGCAGCAAATTGAAGAAGCCCATGCATCCAGCCTGGCCAGAATTAACCTGCAGGAAAAGGACAGCAACAGGGAGCTGCAGGAAGCGGCGAAGAAAAATGGCGCCAGTGATGCTGACCTGCAGCGCGTGCTGTTAATGAATGCAGAGAACTACCAGAAACAGCGACTGGATCTGGCCGCGCAGTATTCCCCCGCCCAGGAAACTCTGCGAAAAGAGCAGGAAGTCAGCCGGGACCTGGCTGAGCTTTTCAAAGCCCGCCTTCTTGATGAAAAAGAGTACCAGGCCGCACGAATAACGCTGGCCAGAGATACTGCGAAAGAGCTGCTGCAGGCGCATGCCGATGAAATCGCTGCGCCGGCACTGGATATCGCCGGCGAAGTTGATCCACTGGTCTCGCTGCGCAATCAGCTTGCGCAGCGGCAGGCATTGCTGCAGGCGTACTACCAGGGCAGCGCGATCAGCAAAGAACAGTACGAAATGCTGATGCAGAAGGCGACGAAAGAATCCGCCGATGCGCAGTATCAGACGTCACTGGAGTTATACCGATCACAGGGAGAATTCCAGAGCCTGGCCGTCGGGTTATTTGAAACGGCCCATGAGCGCTCGGGCAACTTCCTGACGAGCATGCTGACGCGGACGAGAAGCTTTAAGGAGAACATGGCTGACCTGTTTTCCTCACTCACGCAGTCGGTCATAAAAAACCTCGTTGATATGGCCGCTCAGGCGCTGGTCACCAGTACCGTCATGCAAACCATTATGGGCGTGGTGGGCGTCGGGACCAGCGTTGTCACGGGCGCTGCGGGCGCAGGCTCGGGGACGGCGATCCAGAATGCCGCCAGTAACTTCCAGTTCAACGCCAAAGGCGGCGTTTATGACTCACCGTCGCTAAGCGCATACAGCAACCAGGTCTACGACTCTCCGCAGTTCTTTGCCTTCGCAAAAGGGGCCGGCGTATTTGGCGAGGCCGGGCCGGAGGCCATCATGCCGCTGACGCGTGCCGGCGATGGTTCGCTGGGTGTACGCGCTGTCGGTGGTGGTCAGAACGCCGGCGCGTCGGAAGGGCCAAAAGTCTATATCACGATTGAAGGCGGAAACACCTCAACGCAGGCGCCGTCTGGTTTTGAGCAGTTTGGCCAGCAGATCGGCTCGTTTGTGGAGAAAAAATACAGGGAGCTGATGGCGCAGGATATGCGCCCTGGCGGGATGGTCTGGAATGCAGTTAAAGGGCAACGTTGATGGCTATTGAGATATTCACCTGGAGTCCGCGGGTTAATCCCCAGCAGACCGTTAACTTTCGTGTCCGGAAGGCGCAGTTCGGTGACGGATATACGCAGGTATCCGGCGATGGTATTAACACCCGATCACAGGACTGGGAGCTGAGTTTTGTCGGTACGGAGGACTATATCCGTCCGATTAAGCAGTTCCTCGACCGTCATGCCGGCATCCGCGCGTTTCAGTGGACCCCGCCTCTGGAAGAGGTGGGGCTTTACCGCTGCGAACAATATAAACCGGTGCCGCTGGGAGGCGGAAATTACTCACTGTCAGCCACATTTATTCAGGCATTTAAACCATGAGCCTTAACGCGAATTATCAGAAATTAGAGCCAGGCGATGAGGTTCGTCTCCTGGAGATCGATGGCCAGGCGTTTGGCCTGGATGAGATTTTGTATTTCCACGGCTATAACGTTCCCCATACTGCAGCCGAAATCCTCGCCGCTGGCGGCGACCTGGATAAGCTGCCGGCGAAAAGCATCTGGTGGCAGGGGCGGGAGTATAAAGCCTGGCCATGTGAAATCGAAGGGATCGAGTCATCCACCACGGGCAGCGACGCGCAGCCAACGCTGCGGGTAGGGAACATCGACGGAAAGATATCCGCGCTCTGTCTTCATTACGACGATCTGGCTCTGGCGCGGGTTGTCATCCACGACACGCAAAAACAGTATCTCGATGCGAAGAACTTTCCGGACGGGAATGCCTCAGCTGATCCGACGCAGGAGAAACGGCGCCTTTTCTTCATCGACGTAAAGCATTATGAAGACGATGAGAAGGTGGAATTTACTCTCTCCAGCCCGTTTGCCCTGCAGGGGATGATGATCCCCACTCGCCAGCTGCATGCGATTTGCACCTGGTGTATCCGCAATCAATACCGCAGCGGTAACGGGTGCGACTATGCCGGCACCCGGTATTTTGACAGGAACAATCAGCCAGTTGATGACCCGTCGCAGGATGTCTGCAACGGAACGCTCACGGCCTGCAAATTACGTCATGGTGAGAATAGCGAACTGCCGTTTGGCGGGTTCCCCGGCACTTCATTAATCAGGAGCTGATATGCGTCAGAAAACGATTAAGGCCATCCAGGAACATGTGGCCGCAGAATATCCGCGCGAGGCCTGCGGCCTCGTCGCCCAGAGGGGCCGAGCGGAGCGTTATTTCCCCTGCCGGAACCTGGCCACAGAGTCGAAAGATAATTTTGTGCTGGCGCCGGAGGATTATGCAGAGGTTGAGGAATGGGGAACGATTACCGGTATTGTTCACAGCCATCCTGATGCCACCACCCAGCCGAGCGAACTGGATAAAGCGCAATGCGACGCGACCCTTCTCCCCTGGCATATTATCAGCTGGCCAGAAGGTGATCTCCGTACCATTCACCCGCGTGGTGAGTTGCCGCTCCTCGAGCGACCATTCGTGCTGGGCCACTACGATTGCTGGGGTCTGGTGATGAGCTATTTTCGGCAAACCCACGGCATCGAGCTGCACGATTACCGCGTCGATTATCCGTGGTGGGAAAAGGAGTATCCGGACAATTTTTATCAGGACTGCTGGTATGAATGCGGGTTCCGTGAGTTTGATGGTCCACCGCAACCGGGTGATATGGTGATCATGCAGGTGCAGGCGGATAAGTGGAACCACGCCGGGATTCTGCTGGAAGGGAACCTGCTGCTGCATCACCTGTATGGCCATCTCAGCAAGCGCGTGCCGTATGGTGGGTACTGGATGGAAAGGACGATGAAGATTGTTCGATACAAAACATTAACTTAGGCTTTATATATCACTTCTCTTTGGTACCATCTAACTTCCTTTACTCATGGGAATATGGATATGAAGAAAGTAGTGATATTTTTAGCCACATTGGCACTAGCAGGATGTGTATCAAACTCAGAAAGACAAAAGCAGCAAGCTGAAATTGATAGAACCACGCCATACTGTTCATCCCAAAAACAATGCGATGCGGCTTGGGCTGCTGCAAGACAGTGGGTGAATCAGAATTGTGGAATGAAAATCCAGAACTATAGTAGTGATTATATAGAAACATATAATTCCCCTGCTAATAGTGCAGCAATTGCATGCCAAGTAACCAAAAATCCTTTGCCTACAGGTGCTAGCTCAATAAACGTACGTATATCATGCTCAAATATGTTTGGATGCGTTCCTGATGTATATCAGGCTGCTATTAATTTCAATAAATATATTAATGATTATATTGAGAGATTTGCACCAGTCAGAATGGGCTTTATGGCACGAATGTCTGACACCAAGGGGAATGAGGTACAAAACACGTCTTATTCTGCAGGAATGTTAATAAAAGGTGTTACTCATGACGGTCCTGCTTATAAAGCAGGTTTACGTGACGATGATATTGTCACAGCGGTAGGGAATGATGCGGTGCGAAACCAGTACGACTTGACCTCTGTGATGGAAAAATATCACTCAGGGGATAACGTGAAAGTCACCATTTTAAGGAATGGAAAGGAATTAATTAAAGAAGTGCATCTTTAAAAATTATAGGCCTGATTATATTCAGGCCTTCATTTTTGGGGTATATATGAAAGAAACAATGACAAGGATTGAGCTTTCTGGCACCTTGGGGAAAATGTTTGGAAAAGTTCATCATCGATTGATTTCTACTACGCATGAAGCAGGTATAGCGTTAGCAAATACGATACCGGGCTTTGAAAAATTCATGATATCCAGTGAGGAACGCGGATTAACCTATGCCATATTTAAAAACAATAAGAACATTGGACTAGATGATTTAGGTTTTCCGGTGACAGGTGAGGTTATACGTATTGTGCCTGTCGTGGTCGGGAGTAAAAAATCCGGATTCCTACAGACAATTTTAGGTGCGGTCATCGTTGCGGCTGGAGCTGTCGCTACATTCGTATTTGATCAGCCGTGGGGTGTTAATGTAATGATGGCTGGCGGTGCCATGATGCTCGGCGGCGTCGTTCAGATGCTCTCCCCACAGCCAGCTGGCCTGGCACGAAAAGAATCCGCTGACAATAAAGCGTCCTACGCCTTTGGGGGAGTGACGAACACTGCCTCTCAGGGATACCCGGTCCCTTTACTTTATGGAAAACGCCGAATTGGCGGAGCCATTATATCTGCCGGTATTTACGTAGAAGACCAGCAATAAGTTTTATTCAGTAAACCATCCAATTCAGGCCACCTTGCGGTGGCTTTTTTTATGGGCGTAATATGGCAAATAACATAATTAAAGGGCGCAAGGGTGGCGGCTCAAAGCAGCGTACACCGACGGAACAGCCGGATGATTTACAGTCTGTTGCGAAAGCCAAAATTCTGCTCGCATTAGGTGAGGGTGAATTTGCAGGTGGTTTAACCGGTAAAGATATTTATCTTGATGGCACCCCGCTTGAAAATGCTGATGGTTCGCAAAACTTCAGTGGCGTGTCCTGGGAATTTCGACCCGGCACGCAGGCTCAGACTTATATTCAGGGTATTCCCGGCACTGAAAATGAAATCAGTGTGGGAACGGAAGTTTCCAGCAAGACAGCCTGGACCCATACCTTTACTAATACCCAGCTTTCTGCCGTTCGTGTCCGCCTGAAATGGCCGTCCCTGATGAAACAGGAAGATGACGGCGACGTGGTGGGCAATACCGTCAAGTATGCGATTGACCTGCAGACCGACGGTGGCGCTTGGCAGACGGTGCTGGAAACCGCTGTCACGGGTAAAACCACCTCCGGTTATGAGCGGAGCCATCGTATTGATCTGCCCCATGCCGGCAGTACCTGGACGCTACGCCTGCGTAAAATCTCTCCGGATGCAAACAGTGTCAAAGTTGGCGACGTGATGACGCTGCAGAGCTATACCGAAGTGATTGACGCGAAGCTGCGTTATCCCAACACCGCGCTGCTTTATATCGAGTTCGACTCCAGCCAGTTTAATGGCTCCATTCCGCAAATTTCCTGTGAGCCGCGTGGGCGCGTGATTCGTGTGCCGGATAACTACAATCCGGAAACCCGCGAATATACCGGCGTCTGGACCGGCGGGTTTAAATGGGCCTGGACGGATAACCCGGCCTGGATCTATTACGACATTGTTACAGCTGACCGTTTTGGTCTCGGTAATCGTCTGAGCAGCGCCAATATTTCGAAATGGACGCTGTACCAGATTGCACAGTACTGCGATCAGCTGGTTCCTGACGGGCGCGGTGGTGACGGCATGGAGCCGCGCTATACCTGTAACGTCTACGTCCAGGAACGCAACGATGCTTACACCGTGCTGCGAGACTTTGCAGCCATTTTCCGGGGCATGACCTGCTGGAACGGTGAGCAGATTGTTGTGCAGGCTGATATGCCGCGTGATGTCGATTTTACCTATACGCGCGCCAATATTGTCGGCAAACCCCGTTATTCGAGCAGCAGCAGCCAGGTTCGGTACACCAACGCCCTGGTTTCCTGGTCTGATCCGGATAATGCTTATGCTGATGCAATGGAGCCGGCGTTTATCCCGGAACTGGTTTCCCGCTACAGTTTTAACCAGCTCGAAATGACCGCGATTGGCTGTACGCGCCAGAGCGAAGCCCACCGTAAGGGGCTGTGGGGCATACTGACCAACAACAAAGACCGGGTCGTTGAGTTTGATGTGGGGCTGGACGGTCGCATTCCTCAACCCGGTTATATCATTGCCCTGGCGGATGAGTTGCTGGCCGGACGGGTCAACGGCGGGCGGATCAGCGCGGTGAATGGCCGGGTGATTACGCTGGATCGTTATGTGGATGCCAAACCTGGCGACCGCCTCCAGCTAAACCTGCCATCCGGGATCTCACAGAGCCGGACCATCCAGGCCGTTAACGGACGCCGGCAGATTACGGTCACAACGGCGTACAGTGAGACGCCAGAACGGGAATGCGTCTGGGCCGTAGAATCTAATGACCTCTTTCTGCAGCAGTACCGGGTCGCAGGGGTAAAAGAGAACGGCGATGCCACCCTCACGATCACCGGCGTGTCACATGACCCGGATAAATTCGCCCGCATCGATACCGGCGCGATTATCGATCAGCGCCCGGTTAGCGTATTGCCGGCGGGCAACCAGTCACCTCCTGACGATATTGTCATCACATCCCGCTCGGTCGTGAATCAGGGGATCAGCGTCGAAACGATGCAGGTTAACTGGTCAGCGGTCAGCGGCGCTATTGCCTACGAGGCGCAGTGGCGCCGTAACGACGGGAACTGGATTAATGTGCCGCGCAGCTCGACCACCTCGTTTGAGGTCAGCGGCATTTATGCCGGTCGTTACCTGGTTCGCGTCCGTGCGATCAATGCGGCGGAGATCTCGAGCGGCTGGGCGTATTCCGAAGAGAAAACCCTGACCGGCAAGGTCGGCGAGCCGCTGGCACCGCTGGCGCTGGCAACCCGTTCGCTGGTTCATGGGGTCCAGGTTAGCTGGGAGTTCCCGACCGGCTCCGGGGATACGCTGCGCACGGAACTGCAGTACAGCAAAAACCAGGACGGCAGTGCGCCAATGCCGTTATCAGACGTAGCCTATCCGGGGAAAAGCTATCAGCAGATGGGCCTCAGTATGGGCGCCGAATTCTGGTACCGGGCGCGCCTTGTGGATCGTCTTGGCAATGAAAGCCCGTGGACCGGCTGGGTCCAGGGGATGGCCAGCGATAACTTTGATGACTACTACGAAAACCTGACCGACGCGATCAAGGATACGGCTGCCTGGGAGGAAACGCAGCGCACCATTAGCGAAACGCAGGAAGGTATCCGCAATACGCAGCAGGAACTGGAGCAGACCGCTGAAGCTCTGCGTAAGGAAGCCGAAGACCAGGCGAAGCAGGTCAGCCAGGATATTGATGCATCGGCGAAAAGCATCACTGCTGATGTTGACGGGAAGATCTCCGCCGTGAATAAAACCATCACGGATGAGATCACCTCGGTCAATGAGGCTCTCGATTCTGGTCTGGCTCAGGCAAACAAAGGCGTTCAGGAGGCAAAATCCGCCGTCGCAGATGCGAACAAGCAGATCGCAACTGTGAACAAGTCGCTGACCGACAGCATCACCCAGGTAAGACAGTCAGTCACCGATACGGCTGCGGAAATCAACGCCACCATCGACCTGGAGATTGCCAGGGTCAGCAAAACGCTGGCCGACGGCGATGCCGCATTGAATGCGCAGATAAAGACTGCCGAAAATGGCCTGAAGCAGTCGCTGTCTCAGGTCAACACCACGCTGACCAATGCGGTGAAGCAGGAGACCGCGGATCGTATCGCCGATGTTAACGCGAAGGCGTCACAGGCCGCTGATGAACTGCTGGCGGCAACGCAGGGGATTGAGGCGAGTATCGAGAGCCTGACTCAGGTGATGAAGACCGCCGATGAAAATCTGGCGCGGGAAATGTCCAGCCTCGCTGCCGGCGCTAATATCCAGTTCGATTCGCAGGTTATCTGGCATTTCAACAATCAGACGACCGAGGGCTGGACCGGCAGCGCCGGCGTACCGGGTGTGTCACAGGATGGCTGGTTACGCCCGGCGGACAGCGCCACCGATCCGTACATTACCTCTCCAGGCGGGCTGGCTGTCGATGGTGCGGCGTACCGTTTCATCATGCTGCGCTTTCGTAAAACCGGCAAACCAGTCTGGGCGGGTGAGATCCGCTGGGTGTCTGCCGGCGAAAACTTCAATAACACGAAGCGATACATTGTTGCTGAGCCGGAATATGCCGATGGGGTGGCAACCCTGACGGTGCGTGATATTCCGTGGACAGGGAACATTGATCGTATTCGCCTGGACCTGACGAACCAGCAGGATGCCAGCAACTTTATCGAATTCGACTGGATCGCCGTTGGCCGGCCAGCACCCGGCGCCAGTACGGCGGCTTTGCAGGATGTGCGCAGTACGCTGAGTAACGCGCTGACTGCCGAAGCGCAGGCACGCAGCACGCTGGCGGCGCAGATGCGTGGCTCCTATGATGGGAGCGATCTGGAGAAAGTCACCTCCGGGCTGCTGTACCAGGAAAAAACCGCACGCGTTACCGCCATCTCGGCGGAAGTTAAGGCCAGAGAGTCCCTGCAGACGCAGTTTAACGACAACAAAGCTGCTGTTTCTGGTGAACTGAGTTCTCTGACGACAGAGCAGAGCGCGCAGGCGAGCCGTATCGGTGGCCTGGAAACCAGCCTCGGGAAAAAAGCCGATGCAGCCGCGCTGACGTCCCTGACGCAGAAAGTTGAGCAACAGGGCGCCACGCTGACATCGCAGGGCGCCGCGTTAACATCGCTCACTAACCGGGTTGGCCAGACGGAAACGGGCCTGGCTGGTACTAATGAGGCGCTGAGCGGGCTGCAGTCTGTTGTTACCCAGCAGGGTGACAGGATAACCAGCCAGGGTCAGTCCATCACGAAACTGACGAGCGATTTGGGCACGACAAATGCCGCGCTGGCGAAGAAAGCCGAAGCGGCTGCGGTCACTGCCTTAACGCAGCAGGTAGAGCAAAACGGGCAGGATATTCGCAGCAATACTGACAGCATCACAAGCCTGTCGAATCAACTGGTCAATGGCCAGCCGAATCGCTGGTCCCGTCGACTCTATCCGGTGCAGCTGGCTAACGCCGGGACAGTCCCGTCATTCAGCGATGTTCGCGCCGTGGCGCCAACGGTCGTGGATGAGGTGGCCGACGCGGCCAAACTGGACTTTACATCCGCCGGCAGCTATCTGATCGCGCTGTATTCCTGCCAGGTGAAAGTGGCCGCAGATACCACCATCACACTGGCGCCCGGGGCCAGGGTTTTTGATGATACCGGCGCCATATTTGTGAATGGGGTTCAGGTCGCCTGGGGTAACGCCAGCTGGAATACCGTCAGTTTTGAACTGAAAGCCGGCTGGAACACCGTTGAGTTTCTGGTGAATCAGTGGACCGGCCAGGCGTATATCAACCTGGGTCTGAAGCTGTCAGACAAGGTTGCGGAGATGTATTCCGGTCTCGGGGTTTCCGCGCTGGCAAACGCAGCCGGCGTGCTCAGCTCGAATGTCAGCCAGATTGGCAACGATGTGGTCAGCAATTCGCAGAACATCACCCAGCTCCGGAATGCGCTGACGCAGACAGACGCGAACGTGGCCAGCAAAGCGGATCAGACGGCGATGAACTCGCTAACCGGACGAGTGGAGAAGACGGAATCCGGGCTGACGGCTGCTAACGCCAACATTACCTCGCTGAAATCCGCTGTACGGGCCGGAAACGCATCAGGCGGGGATTTAATTCCCAACCCGACGTTTGACCCGGCGTATGACCAGATGGGGTTCAGCGTGGTAGCCACGACGGCTGAGGAGGTCCCGCCGGGCTGCCCGTATGGTTATGCGGCCCGAATTGCCAGCCGGGATCACCATCCTAACTTTGCCGCGTTCCCGGCCACGCTTAACGATGTGATTGAGATCAGCGCACTGGTTGCCTGCGGCGCCGGCACGGCGAATTTTAATCTGTATGTTGGCACCGCCGTTCGGCCAGATACGAGCACCGGTGCGCCACTCATGGCGGGGGGCGGGAAATCCCCCTCCGCGACCTGGCAGAGAACCACCTGGCGCTTCAAGGTCACGCAGGCGATGGTGGACAGGGGTTATATCCGCCCGTTCCTGCAGATCTCGCAGAACAGCCCGTATGGCACCGTATGGTTCGTTACGGACTGGCATATGCGAAATGTGACAGCGGCGCAAAAGGTTCAGGATACTGCGGATGCCACGGCGGCGGCGGTTGACTCCCTGACCACCACCGTGACGCAACAGGGTAATCTGCTGACCTCGACCGGCAACCGGACAACTCAGCTGGAAAACGGGCTGGCAACCACCAATGCCGCAGTGGCCAAAAAGGCTGATGCGACAGCGGTGCAGGATTTGACCAATACCGTTACACAGCTGGGCAACGACCTGACTGCTGCGAACAGCGCCATCACGAAACTGACCGGAAATCTGGCTAATACCGATAAAGCGCTGGCGCAGAAAGCCGATGCGACTGCGCTGGCCACGCTCGACACGAAAGTGACGCAGCAGGGCAAAACGCTGGAGAGCCAGAGCAATTCGCTGACGAACCTGTCGAACAGCCTCTCGCAGGTCGCGGCAGATATCGATGCCAGCGGGCAGATACCGGGTAACCTGGTCGTGAATCCCTCGTTTGAACGCGGGCTGGATGGTTACACCGGGCGGTCAACCGCGACCAGTGTGGTGGAGGTTTCCGTTCCTCATAGCGGGACGCGGGCGCTGAAGGTTGATCCGGGGAATGTGACTCCGGGGCAATACATCCCGTTTGTTCAGGGGCGAACCTATGAAATCGGGGTGTGGGTCAAGGAACCCGGAGCGACGACGGATAATGGCGCGGGGAACAACAAGCTGCGGATCGGCAACTCTGCCGGCCTGCCGGTTTTTGAGCGTCCATACAACAGCGGTACGGTGGGGACAAACTGGACCCTGATTTCCGGTCGCTGGAAAGCGACGGAGACAGCCAGCCTGCCGGTGACGCTGAGTAACTATCTAATTAGCGGCAGCCGCTACTTCGATGATTTTTACGTCACTGACGTTACCGACCGGGTGGACATCGATGCCACTGCCGGCGCCGTTACCGGACTGACGAGCCGGGTCAGCACAGCGGAAGGGGCCATCACCTCACAAAGCCAGCAGCTGACGAACCTGCAGAACAGCCTGAACACGACCAACAGCAATGTGTCGAAGAAGGCCGATGCAACGGCACTGACTTCGGTCGATAACCGGGTGACAGAGGCGGAAGGGAAACTGACCACACAGAGCCAGCAGCTGACAAATCTGGCGAATGTGCTGACGGCCACCCGCAACGCCGGCGACAACCTGATCCCGAACTTTGATTTTCTGCAGGGCAGCACTGCCTGGGATATTCAGTATCCAGCCGGTGTGACCTTTGGCGATTTCGGGGACGGGAAAGCGGGGGTCCGGCTGAACCGGACGACCACTACCAGCCCAGGCATTTTCTCCAACAACAAGCCGGTGCCGCTGAATGGCCAGCGCAAGTATCGGGTGGTGGTGAAGGCCAAAGGTGTTTCCGGCGCGATGAGTCTGCTGATCCGTCGCCAGAACAAAATCGGCCAGACGGACAGTACGTATGAGGATAAAACGGTCACGCTGACCACTGACTGGCAAACCATCACCTGGGAAACCGGATTGACGGCTGCCGGCGCGGACGGGCAGAACTTCAAACTTTATTCTCATCCGACAAACGGTGAAATCTGGCTCGATTCCGTCCGGGTGTTTGATATCACCGATGAAACCAACATCAAGGCGACCAGCGATGCTGTTTCGTCTCTGACCGGGACGGTGACGAACCAGGGGAACACCCTGACATCACAGGGGCAATCCATCACGGCGCTGAATAACGCGCTGGAAGGGGTCAAAGGCGATGTGGCGAAGAAGGCTGATGCGTCGGCGGTCAGTTCACTGACCAGCCGGGTTACCCAGACTGAAAAGGATATCCGTAGCCAGGCCGACAGCCTGACCAGCCTGAATACATCGCTGAAGCAGCAGGCGACACGGGGAGCCAACGTACTGCCGGACGGCAGTTTTGAATCCTATGCCGTCGGCGATGTTCTCAGTAATGCCCGCGCCGTTATCACCAGTGAAGCTGCTCACAGCGGTACCAAAAGCCTGCGTGTTACGCGCAGTACGGAGTACAACCCGAACGCGACGGATAATAACGATACCCATATCTTTTCAGGCATGCAGGTTCGCGATAACGCGGTCTATTACGTGGAGGCGTGGGTTAAGTTGCCGGCTGGCTCGACTGCCGATCCGACCGTTTATATGGTGCTCGGATTTTCCTTCCAGGATTCTGCCAATGGCTGGTCGTGGCCTGGCCTGAACGTGAAAGTCTCCGAGTTGTCGGTGGACAACTGGACAAAAGTCAGTGGCTATCTGACCAACAACCGAACCGCGCTGAAACAGGCAATGGTGAGGATCTCCATCCCGAATACACCAAAAGTTCGCCTGGGTGACGCCTTCCTGATTGATGATCTGATCATCACTGACGTGACCGATGCGAAAGCGGCGCTCGATGCCGCCGATGCGAATGCGCAGGCGCTTTCCAGTCTGTCCGCGTCAGTCACGCAGAACGGGAAGAATATTACGTCTCAGGGCAGCGCGATCACGAAACTGCAGTCGGATGTGACGCAACTTGGTAAGGATATCAGCGGCAAGGCCGATGCCAGCGCGCTGACGAATCTGACGACCCGCGTGACGGCTACCGAAGTCGGTCTGAAATCGCAGGGAGACAGCCTGACCAGCCTGCAGAACAGCCTGAACACGACCAACAGTAATGTGGCGAAGAAGGCTGATGCAACGGCGCTGCAGAGCCTGCAGAACACCGTTGAACAGCATGGCAGGGATCTGACCACGCAAAGCAGCGCGCTGACGAACCTGGAAAACAACTTTTCCTCCCTGGCCGTGGGGGGGACCAACCTTATCCGCAATGCGGACACACTGGAAGGATGGAGCAGCCGGCACGCCACAGAGACCTATCTGGGCGACCGCGTGGCCTACACCCGGCTGGCGAAAGGTGCATCCGGTTATACCCAGCTGGATGAACAGACGCTGGACGTTACCGGGCGTACGGAATTTGTATTCAGCTTCTATGCGAAAGGGGCTTATGACGGGCAGGAGATGGCGAGTTATTTCTATAACCCGTCGAACACCACCACCACGGAAACCAGCCAGGGCGTTAAAGGCGGGGCCGGTGACGGTAAGGCGGTCACGAAACTGACCACCGCATGGGCGCGTTACTGGGTGAAATGGGTTATTCCTGCCACAAGTGGCACCAAACGGCTGATTGCCGCGCGTCTGGAAAGCGCGACGTCTGCCGACAAAGAAGTCTGGCTCTGCCGCCCTCAGCTGGAAACCGGGACCGTGATGACCGACTGGTCACCGAGTCCGGATGATGCGGCCAGCGGTATTACCGCGAACACATCGGCCATTAACAGCCTCACCAGTCGGGTGACGAATGCCGAGGGGCAGCTGACCGCGCAGTCTCAGAGCATCACGAATCTGCAGAACAGCCTGAACACCACCAACAACAACGTGGCACAAAAGGCCAGCGCGCAGTCGGTGAGTGATCTCACCAGCCGGGTCACCAGTGCGGAAGGCAAAATCACCTCCCAGGGGCAGGCTATCACGAAGCTGCAGGGCGATTTGAGCAGCACCACCGATAAGGTCAACACCAAAGCGGATCAGACGGCGCTTAACGCGCTGACTGGCCGGGTGGAGAAAACCGAGGCAGGCCTCACGGCAGCCAACAGCAACATCGTCAGCCTGACGGCAGCGGTGAACGCCGGGAATGCTGCCGGGGATGATTACATTCCAAACCCGTCATTTGATCCGGCGTATGACCGCATGGGTTATGACGTGGTGGAGACCACCGCCGATGGTGTGCCGGCTGACTGCCCGTTCAGGTATGCCGTCCGGCTGGCCGGGCGAGACCATGTGCCAAAAATCAACAATATCGCCGTGACACCGGGCGACGTTTTCGAAATGTCTGCTCTGGTAGCGTGTGGTACCGGCAGCGCTGACTTTAACTTCTATATCGGTCGGGCCACCACCGCCACCGGTGGCATCGGAGCGAAAGCGTCCGGGGGCAACACCAGGACCACCACCGCGTGGAAACGAGCCACCTGGCGCTTTACGGTGCCATCCGATACCAGCTTGCTGCGGCCGTTCCTGCAGGTTAATCAGAGCAGTCCGTTCGGCACCGTCTGGTACGCTGCCGACTGGCATATGCGTAACGTGACGGCGGCGAACAGTTCGCAGAAAACCGCAGATGCGACCGCAAAAGCGGTGGATTCACTGACCACCACGGTTAGCCAGCAGGGCGATACGCTCAGCAGCATCGGCACGCGGACCACCTCGCTGGAGAACAGCCTCCGGTCGACAAACGATACGGTGAGTAAAAAGGCTGACACGACAGCGGTGACGCAGCTGCAGGGCACGGTGACGCAGCAGGGGAATGACATCGCGGCAGCTAACAGCGCGCTGACAAAACTCAGCAGCGATCTGGCCACGACGAATGCGAACGTGAACAAAAAAGCGGACGCAAGCGCGATGAACACCCTGCAGAACCAGGTCACGGAGCAGGGCAAAACACTCAGTGCGCAGGGGGATTCTCTGACGCAACTGAGTAACAGCCTGAGCCAGACGGCAGCAGATATTGACGCCAGCGGGAAAATGCCGGGCAACCTCATTGTCAACGGCAGTTTTGAGCGCGGTGCGGCGGGCTTTACCGGCTGGAGCAGTACCGCGACGGTGGCCGATTTACAGGTTCCGCATTCGGGTAACAAGGCGCTGAAAATGTCCGCCGGCCAGTCGAACCTGGTCGGGCAGGAAATCAGTATCACGCAGGGTCGTACCTACCGCATGGGGGTATGGGCGAAGCAGGACCCGGGAACCACGATTAAAGATGCGGGTAACACGAAGTTTCGTGTGGCCGACAGCACTGGCCTGCTGGTCGGCTCAAACTACGGACCGTTTAGTTCTGGCTGGCAACTGGTAACGTTTGACTGGAAAGCCACGAAGACCACGACGGCCAGTTTCCAGCTGACGACCTTCCTCAGCGCGGGGGCAATGTATTTCGATGATTTCCATGTCCTCGATGTTACGGATGAAAAGGATATCGCAGCTAATGCCGGGGCCATTTCTCAGATGAATACCCGCGTCACCGCTGCTGAAGGGGCTATCACCACCCAGGCGCAGCAGCTGACGAAACTCAGCGGCGATCTGGCCGTCACGAATGCGGCGGTCAGTAAGAAGGCCGAGCAAAGCGCTGTCACCGGGTTGACCACCCGGATGACGTCTGCCGAGGGTAAACTGGATTCGCAGTCGCAGCAGCTCACCAGTCTGCAGAACAGCCTGACCACGATGAATACTGAGCTGGGTAAAAAGGCTGACACGTCCGCGGTGAGTTCACTGACCGGTCGCGTAAGCCAGGTGGAAAACACCATCACCAGCCAGTCGCAGAGCATCACGTCGCTGACCAGCACCATCAATACCATCCGCACTCAGGGAGCTAATCCGTGGGTTGACGGTACGTTTGAAAGCTACAGCGATGGCCAGGTGCTGGGCGGGAACGGCAC
>ERZ773195.467-NODE-467-length-37202-cov-6.499771_pt1 | contig 37202 bp, 38 predicted proteins | sample MGYA00580530_ERZ773195 | MGnify/ENA primary metagenome ERZ773195 (study PRJEB29015, sample SAMEA2737751) | human gut metagenome | biome: human gut; feature: human-associated habitat; material: faeces | place: China | collected 2012 ...
CAAGCAGATGGCGTGCAAAGTCGCCAGACGCTCTTTGTGCGGTATTGCCTTTATTCACATGCATGAATTCCACGGACATGCCGCTGAAAACTGCCGGCATTCTCCCGTTTCGGGATCGGAGAATTCCAGCGAATCGCAGTGCAGCATGTGGTGGGGAAACTGTTCGGAACTGGTGCCGTACAGCCGGTCGCCGGCGAGAGGATACCCCAGATATGCCATGTGTACCCGTATCTGGTGGGTGCGTCCCGTTTCCAGCCGCAGGGAAAGCAGCGTGTAGGCGCCGTCGCTCCGCAGCGGCATGTAATGCGTCACTGCGGGCTTGCCCTCCGGACGGACACACCGGCACAGCACGGAACCCTCTGCTCTGCCAATGGGAGCATCTATCGTGCCGCCGGTGGAAAGTTCCCCGCAGACCAGTGCCAGATAGGTCTTTCGGGTGCTGCCCTGTAGCTGTCCCGCGGCGTAGGCGGACTTGGCAACCAGACAGATGCCACTGGTGTCGCTGTCCAGCCGGTATACCGGACGAAAGGGCAGCTGCGGAAACTGTGCCGCAAAGACGTTCCCCAGCGTGTCCCCGTGGTGTCCCTGTGAGGGGTGCACCGGCATGCCGGCAGGCTTGTTGTAGACAATGTAGGAATCTGTTTCTCCCAGCACAGGGACGGCTGCCGCAGAGGGGGCGAGGGCGGAGGGAACTTCGCAGTCGGTGAGCACGATCTCGTCCCCGAACTGTACCATGTCAATGGTGCGGATCTGTCTGCCGTTGCAGCAGATGCCGTTGGGAATTCGCTTCAGCCGTACCAGCATGCGGTGGGAAACACCCTTGTGCCGCCGGAGAAACTGCTCCGCAGTCATGGGCTGGGAGAGATGCATGGTGAACCGGAGTTCAGCCAAAGAAACCACGTCCTTTCGCATAAAAATGAAAATCGGGGGAAAAATAGGCGTAGTAGAATTCGTAAGGTAACACCGCACTGATGCAGTGTTTCCATAGAGAGGAACCGTCATGCAGATTCGTCAGAACCAAAGCTTTTCCGCCCAGACGCTCCGCACCCACCGGCATTTGTTCTGGGAGTGCTGGGGCGTGGTGCTGCTGGGCGTGCTCCTGTGGCTGCTGGAACTTTTCGCAGCGGCACTGCTGCTCCGGATACAGGACACTCCGCCGGCATCTCTGCTCACGGAGCAGGCAGTGCTGTGGCGGATAGTGCAGGCATGCTGGCTGGTGCCGGCGTGGCTGGCGTGGACGGTCTGCGGCTGGCGGCTGTGGTATCACTGTACCGGAGCCGTATCCCTGCTGCCCCGCTGCCGTCCGGCAGGAACCGGAAAACGGCTGGTGCTGGCGTTGCAGAACACCCTGCTGCGGACGCTGCTGCTGCAAACCGTGACGCTCTGCCTGTTCGGGGCATACCAGCTGGGGCAAACCGCCGCCCACCGCACAGAGGGTGCTCCGTATCTGTTCTGGGCGGTGCAGCTGTTGGTGCTGGGGGTGCTGTGTCTGCTGGGCTGGGTCTATGTCTGTCTGGGGCTGTGGTGTGTGCCCTTTGTTTGCTTTGCCCGTCCGGAACTGCCGCCTTGGAAAGTGCCCGTTGTTGCCATGCAGATCATGCACGGCGGTCGGCGGGAACTGCTGGCACTGCTGGGGTGGTATGCCCTGCAAATGCTGCCGCTGGTGACGCTCCCGTGGGTGCTGCCGAAAGCGGTGCTGTCGGTGACGGTGTTCTGCAATCTGCGGTGCCGTCTGTGGTGTGATGCCATAGCAAACGGCACATACCGGTCGTTGCCCCGATATGTGCCGTCTGACAAATGAAAGGTGGAGAAGATGTCATTCGCTCCTATTGTTCAAATTTGCGTTTTCCAATAGGACGTTCAGCTTTTCCACGAGTGCCTTGCACTCGGCAATAGAAACCTCACCGCCGCCAAAAGAGAGCAGACCGCGGATCGGCATATATTTCATCATGGCTTCCATCATGTCTGCGGTGCTTTCGCCCATGGCGTTTTCATCGGAAGAACCGCTGGAAATGCCGAATGCACCGGCGTATTTTTCCAGTTCCTTGTCCGCATGGGGAATCCGCAGCACGTCGCCTATGGTCGTGTTCAGTGTGATCTCCGCGGGGAGTGCTTTTTCCCCGTGAATGGTAAGCATTTTTTCTGTAGTCAGGTGGTCGGAGGAGTTGCCCGCTGCCAGCAGATACTTGCCGGTTTCTACTACCCAGCGTTTTTTCTGGGTACAGTAGTAGGCAAACGCACTGTTGGCGTGGAGGGTGAATGTCACCGTTTTGGTTTCGTGGGGAGCCAGTTCCACCTTTTCGAAGTCCCGCAGCTCCTGCACCGGACGCTGTACCGAGTCGGTCTTGGTCTGGGGCAGTACATACAGCTGTACCACTTCTTTTCCGGCACGGTCGCCGGTGTTGGTCACGTCCACAGAAACGGTGATGACATCATGGGACTGGTACTCGTCCTGTGCCGTCCGCAGATTGGAAACGGCAAAGGTGGTGTAGCTCAGTCCGAACCCAAAGGGGAACAGCACCGGCATGTTCTTGGTGATGTAGTACCGGTATCCCACGAAAACGCCTTCCCGATATTCGGTCACGTCGCCCTCGCCCTGATATGCCACATAGGACGGGTTGTCCTCCAGCTTTATGGGGAACGTTTCCGCCAGATGTCCGCTGGGGTTGACATCGCCGTACAGGATCTGCACCGTGGCACCGCCCGCTGCCTGCCCGCAGAGGTATGCTTCCAGTACACCCCTGACCTGATGCAGCCACGGCATTTCCACCGGCGAGCCGCCGTGCAGGACAACGACTGTGTTGGGGTTTGCCTTTGCCACGGCTTCGATCAGGGCATTCTGGCAGTCCGGCAGCCGCATGTGCTCCCGATCGTAGCCCTCGGACTCAAAGGTGTCCGGCAGGCCGGCAAATACCACGGCGACTTTTGCCGCCTTTGCCACAGCCACTGCCTCTGCCATCAGGTCTTCCCGTACCACATCGTCCGAGGTTTCATAGCCCTTGGCGTAGAGGACGGGGTAGTCTGCCGCCATTTCCAGTGCAGACTCCACCTTGTGACAGTTGATATGAGAACTGCCGCCGCCCTGAAAACGGGGGCTTTCCGCAAACTTGCCGATAAAGGCAGCGGTTTCGGTTTTCGAAAGCGGCAGGATATGGTCTTCGTTTTTCAGCAGCACCATGCACTGGGACGCGATTTCCCGTGCCAGTTCGTGGTCTGCATCGCGGTCGAATACTGCATCAGGATTCCGTCCGTCCAGATACCGCTGGACAATTCGCAGGATACGGGTGACGGCTCTGTCCAGTACGGCTTCCGGCAGTCTGCCGCAGCGAACCGCCTTGACGATTTCTGCGTCCCGCATGCCGAAAGAGGAGGGCATTTCCAGATCCATGCCGGCTTCCAGGTCAGCCACGCGGTCGTTGACGGCACCCCAGTCGCTGACCACAAAGCCGTGGAAATTCCATTCGCCCCGCAGAATGTCCGTGAGGGCTTCTTTGTTTTCGGCGGCATAGACCCCGTTGATGCGGTTATAGGCACACATCACCGTCCAAGGCTTCGCCTTGCGAATGGGACGTTCAAATGCGGCGAGGTAAATTTCCCGTGCCGTGCGTGCGTTCATCTCGGAGGAGCTGCTCATGCGGCGGTGTTCCTGATTGTTGGCATAAAAGTGCTTGATGCTGGTGCCCACATGCTGGCTCTGTACGCCCTGAATGAACGATGCTGCCATTTCGCCGGCAACGTAGGGATCTTCCGAGTAATATTCGAAGTTTCTGCCGCACAGAGGCGAACGCTTGATGTTGACTGCCGGCCCCAGCAGAACGCCGACATTTTCCGCCTGACACTCGTTTCCCAGAGCCTTGCCCATGCGTTCCACCAGACCGCGGTCAAAAGAGGATGCAGTGGCACAGCCCGCAGGGAAGCAGACCGCCTTGATGCTGTCGTTGATGCCCATGTGGTCGCCGGTTTCGTCCTGCTTTCGCAGACCGTGCGGGCCGTCGCTCATCATCATGGCGGGAATCCCCAGCCGTTCGATGGCTTTGGTATGCCAAAAGTCACCGCCGGAACAAAGGCTTGCCTTTTCCTCCAATGTCAATTGCTGTAACAGTTCCGGAATGTTCATATGTCGTATTACCTCCTATTGCTCCATGAAAGCATGGGCACTTTTCCATGCTTTTTCGTCTGAATACACAAAAAGCGTGTTCGAATCCGCTTGATTTTTGACACTTTTATTGTAACACATTTCGAAACAAATAGCAAGAGGAAAATTGCAATTTGGGGGGCAGAACGCCGGTGCAGGCGAAATTTTTGGCGGTTTGCTGTGAACGGGCAGGCGGAATCTGTCTAATATCCACAAAAATCAAGGAAAGTTCTGGAAACCGACACGAAGTCTATTTTTGTGTGAAAAAACGCCCTTGTGGTTTTCAGCGGTTTTTCAGCATGGTTTCACGAAACGAACACATTGGGCGTGTATACTAAAACCATGCTCAAAGAGAGCATGTAACATCCTCTGAACCACTTCGCGTACACCCCGATGCGAAGTGGACAAATCCCCAATAATCCCTATATCATAGCAAAAAACGTCCCTCACCCCGGGGCGTTTTTTGTTTTTGGCGGCGGTATTGCCTTTTCTATAAAATTGTGCTATAATAGGAATATTCTCAAAGGAAACGAAAGGACTTTACTTCATGAAACGTGTGGTTTTTCTCGCTGCGGCGGCGGCAACGCTGGTGCAGTTTACAAAATATGACCTCACTGCCCTCCAGACGCTGGGTTGTGAGATCCATATGGTCTGCAACATGCAGGAAGGCAACATCTCGCAGGCAGCCCTGCAGGAGTACAACCAGATGTTCCCCCAGCTGCACTGGCATGACCTGCCCTTTTCAGACAGTGCGGGAGCCGTTCGCCGGAACCATGCCGCCTATGAAAAGCTGGTGCCGCTTCTGAAAGAACTCCAGCCCGATCTGCTGCACTGCCGCGGCACCATTGCCGGCTGGTGTGGTCGCCGTGCCGCACAGGAACTGCAAATACCGGTGTTCTATACTGCTCACGATTTCCGCATTTTCCACGGCTGCCTGCTGGCAGAACGGCTGTGGTTCTCGGCGGTGGAGCGAAAATACCGGAAACAGACCAGCCGCTTTTTCGCCGTCTGTCCGGAAGATGCCGCCTATGCCAGAAAGCACCTGAATCTGGAGCAGGTGACCGAACTGCCGGACGTGGGGCTGGACTGCGACAAGTACGCCACCCCTGCCCGCACCAGAGGGGACATACTGCGGGAACTGCACATTCCGCAGGAAGCCACCGTGCTGCTGTCTGTGGGAACGCTTCGCATGCAGAAGCGGCTGCGGGTGGTGATGCAGGCAATGACACGGCTGCGGACACAGGAACAGCTGCACTACGTCATCTGCGGCGAGGGGCCGGATATGGTGTTTTTGCAGAAGCTGACGGAAAAACTGCATCTGGAAGAACGGGTGCACCTGCTGGGCTACCGCACGGATATTCCCGACCTGCTGGGGGCGGCGGATATTTTCTGTATGCCGTCCCGTCGGGAGGGCTGCGGCATGGCGGCACTGGAAGCCATGGCAGCCGGTCTGCCGCTGATCACCGTCCGGAACCACGGTACAAAGGTCTACGCCGAAAAGGGTGAGAGTGCCTTTTGCCTGAAAGGCGATCTGGTCACAGGCTGTGCAGATGCCATTGCACAGCTGGCAGAGAATAAGCTGCTCCGCCGGCAAATGGGAGCACACAACCGTGCCGCAGCAACGGCATTTTCCGACAAGGACAGAATGATGCAGCTGCGGGCGTATTATCAGGAAGTATTGCCGTAACATTCCGCGGTGTGTCTGCATAGGATAGGAACAGGAGGAGAAAGCAATGCCTTCAGAAAAACCTGTCCGACCGCTGCACACGCTGGCATACGGCGAAACGGCGGTGATTACCAGTATGTATCTGCACGGGGCGATCCGGCAGCGGTTACAGGATCTGGGCTGGATCACCGGCACAGCCGTCCGCTGTCTGCACACCGCCGGTGGCGGAGATCCTACCGCATACGCGGTTCGTGGCGGCGTGGTCGCCCTGCGAAAGTGCGATGCGAAAATGATTTTGGTACAATAGGAAAAAACTGCACGGAGATCCGTTTTTGCTGGGATCTCTGTGCAGTTTTTTGTGTTTTGCGGGGTGACTGCTATTTGTGCGGTGCATTGCCTTAGGCGGCGAGGTACGAGCGAACTTGCCCTGCTTTCACCTAAAGAAGCACATCACGCTCCCTGCCGCACCGCTTCTGCTAGTGCCCGCAGGTGTTCCTCGTCCTCCGGCTTGACGGCGGAGCGAATGGTGACGGTCGGCTCCAGTACCGTGATCTGCTTCATGGTTTCCAGCACAGCCCGCATGTTCTTTGCGGCACAGGGTGCCCATGAACCGTTTTCCACCAGTGCGACGGTGCGGTTCTGGAATGCCTTATATTGCAGGTGGAGCAGGAATTCTTCCATCGGCAGGAACACGCCGCCGTCATAGCTGGACGCAGCCAGCACCATGCGGTCATACCGGAACGCCTGTGCCACCGCTTCCGCCATGTCGCACCGGCACAGGTCGATGACTGTGACCTTTTCGCCCAGAGCCTTCAGCTGTTCTGCCAGATACGCCGCTGCTTTGGCAGTGTTGCCGTGAATGGAAGCGTGTGCCACCAGTACGCCCTTTTCCTCCGGCGTGTAGCTGCTCCACGTCTGGTACAGGTGCAGATAGGGTGCGAGGTCGCCGGTCAGCACCGGACCGTGCAGCGGGCAAATGGTCTGTATGTCCAGTTTTGCCGCCTTTTTCAGCAAGGTCTGTACCGGTGTGCCGTACTTGCCCACAATGTTGAGGAAATACCGCCGTGCTTCGTCTGTCCACGGCTCGTCCGTGCACAGTGCCCCGAACTTGCCGAATGCGTCCGCGGAGAACAGCACCTTTTCGGCAGACTCGTAGGAAGCCATGACTTCCGGCCAGTGCACCATCGGTGCCATGACAAAGTGCAGGGTGTGGGTGCCCAGTTCCAGCACGTCCCCTTCTTTGACGGCAAGGGTGGGGTTCCGGGGGAGATCTCGGAAGAACTGGGGCAGCATAGCGAGAGCCTTTGCGGAGCCTACCAGTGTCATTTCCGGATAGCGTTCCGCCAGAGCCTGAATGCTGCCGGCGTGATCCGGTTCCATGTGGGAAATCACCAGATAATCCGGAGCCGTGCCGTCCAGCACTTCCGCCGCCTGTTCCAGCCACCGCTCCGTGGCACGGGGGTCTACGGTGTCCAGCAGAGCCGTCTTTTCGTCCCGAATCGCGTAGGCATTGTAGGAAATGCCGTGGGGAACGGGGTACTGGTTTTCAAACAAATCAATCGTGGTGTCATCTACGCCGATGTAAAAAATCGAACTGTCAGGGGAAATCGGTTTCAGCATGGAAATACCTCCTCAAAAATCTGCACATCGCTTTCTTAATGAGAACTGTTCTCATTTGTTTTAGTATAACAGGTAGATACAGCCATTTCATGAAAATTTTCCGGAAATTTTGAGAATTGTGGGGCAGTGCGGGATTGATGCAGGAGAAAAGGGAATTTCAAAGGAAACACTGCATAAAGCTTGTGCATAAGATGCGTCGTCAGATTTTTCGGCAGATTTTTCGGCAGATTGCTTAGAAATTCCGCAGGCATACTGCCGGTCGCAATTTATCTTAGTGCGACACTCCTTTGTTCTCGGGCAGAATCCTGCCTCGAACGCAGTCGTATTGCAAGGGATTTCTGGGCAATATGACGGAAAATCTGCACGCAGATTGCGTGCAAAGCCGTCAGGCGGGCTTTATTCAGTGTTTCCTCAAAATAAGGGCTTGCTTTTTTTGGCGGAATACGGTATAATAAGATGAATCAATATGTTTGCATGATGCAGGCTCTGAAAAAGAACCTAAGGGCAGCACCGCACAAAGCCCGCCTGACGGCTTTGCACACAGTCTTTGTACAGGACTGCCCGAACAAACGGGAGGATTATTAAATATGCCAAAATATGTATTTGTCACCGGCGGCGTTGTGTCCGGACTGGGTAAGGGAATCACCGCGGCTTCGCTGGGTCGTCTGCTGAAAGCCCGCGGCTATAAGGTCACGATCCAGAAATTTGACCCGTATATCAACGTGGATCCGGGTACCATGAGCCCGTACCAGCACGGTGAAGTATTCGTAACGGACGACGGTGCAGAAACCGATCTGGATCTCGGTCACTACGAGCGTTTCATCGACGAGAGCCTGTCGATCAACAACAATGTTACCACCGGTAAAGTGTACTGGACCGTTCTGAACAAGGAACGCCGCGGCGACTATCTGGGCGGCACTGTGCAGGTGATCCCGCACATCACCAACGAGATCAAGGACCGCATCTATCGTGTCGGCAAGGAATCCAACGCAGATGTTGTCATCACAGAGATCGGCGGTACCGTAGGCGACATCGAGAGCACACCGTTTCTGGAAGCGATTCGTCAGTTCGTCACCGAAGTGGGCAGAGGCAATGCCATGTATATTCACGTGACACTGGTGCCGTATATTGCCGGCTCCAATGAACTGAAATCCAAGCCCACACAGCACTCCGTCAAGGAACTGCTGTCTATCGGCATTCAGCCTCACGTGGTAGTCTGCCGGACAGAACTGGAGATTCCGGAGGATATGAAGCGGAAGATCAGCATGTTCTGTAATGTACGGGAAGAAGACATTATCCAGAACATGACGGCACCGTCCCTGTACGAAGTGCCCATGATGCTGGAGAACGAAGGTCTGACAGACAGCGTCTGCCACCACCTGGGTCTGGAGAATCGGGAACCCGACCTCACCGAATGGACTGCCATGACCGAACGGCAGAAGCGTGCCGACAAGGACGTGACCATTGGTCTGGTGGGCAAGTACGTGGCATTGCAGGACGCATATCTGTCTGTGGCAGAGGCTCTGCACCACGGCGGTATTGTCAATGATGCCAGAGTGAAGATCCAGTGGATCGACTCCGAGAAGATCACACGGGAAACGGCTCCGGAAATGCTGAAGGACTGCGATGGCATTATCGTTCCCGGCGGCTTCGGCGACCGCGGTATCGAGGGCATGATCGAAGCCATTCGCTATGCCCGTCTGAACAAGGTGCCCATGTTCGGCATCTGTCTGGGCATGCAGATGGCAGTGGTGGAATTTGCACGCAATGTGGCTGGTTTTCCGGACGCAAACTCCTCCGAGTTTGAGCCGGACGGTGCACACAGTGTCATTCACATCATGGAAGACCAGAAAGACATTACCAACATGGGCGGCACCATGCGTCTGGGACTGTATCCGTGCAAGCTGACAGCGGGCAGTCTGGTACACCAGATCTACGGCGAAGACCTGATCTATGAGCGTCACCGCCACCGGTTTGAATTCAACAATAACTTCCGCAAGCAGCTGACTGAAAAGGGCTTGCAGATCGCCGGACTTTCTCCGGACGAACGTCTGGTAGAGATCGTTTCCCTGCCGGATCACCCGTGGTTTATCGGCGTACAGTTCCATCCGGAATTCAAGTCCCGCCCGAACAAGCCCCAGAAGCTGTTCGCTTCCTTTATCGGTGCGGCACTGAAAAAACGGAATCAGTAAGAGTACTGTGCGGCGTTTTTGAAAATGTTACGCAGCAGCTGAGGCTGATCCATACCTTTCTAGGGAGGTGGAACCCATGAGCAAAATGTTGATCGTAGACGATGAAGAAAAAATTCGTGCCGTAGTGCGGGAGTACGCAGAGTTCGAGGAGTTCGAAGTGACCGAAGCACGGGACGGCATGGAGGCGGTGGCACTCTGTCGGGAAAATGATTATGACATCATTATCATGGACGTGATGATGCCCCGTCTGGACGGCTATTCCGCCTGCAAGGAGATCCGGAAGCAGAAAGATGTTCCCATTATCATGCTGTCCGCCCGCGGCGAGGAATACGACAAGCTGTTCGGTTTTGAAACCGGCATTGACGACTATGTGGTAAAGCCCTTTTCGCCCAGAGAACTCATGGCACGGGTGCGTGCAGTTCTGGCACGGAGCCATGCGGCAAAGCAGGGCGGCGGCGATACCCAGCAGCGGCTGAAATTCGGCGGGCTGGAGATCGACCTTGCCGGACGGGAGGTGTATGTGGACGGCGTGCGTGCGTCCATGACGCCAAAGGAATACGACCTGCTGTTCTATCTGGTGAAAAATAAGGGACTGGCTCTTTCCAGAGATAAGCTGCTGGAAGAAGTCTGGGGATACGATTTCTTCGGGGACGACCGTACTGTGGATACGCATATCAAGATGCTTCGCGGCAATCTTGGACCGTATCGTTCAGATATTGTGACCTTGAGAGGAATGGGATATAAATTTGATCCGGAAAATGACGCATCACCGGCATCATCTCGGTGAACGCAATCTCCGCATCGGCGTAAAGATCTGGCTGTTTTTTATGCTGTTTGTGTGCGTGGTATTTCTGCTGATGTGGCTGTTTCAGATCATCTTTCTGGAATGGTTCTATGAGTCCATGAAGATCCGCGACACGGCAAAACTGGCACAGCAGCTGGTGTCGGACTATGGCAGTGAGGACTTTTCTGACGATGCACAGGAGATCTCGCTGCAAAATGAAATGTGCATTGAACTGCTCAATTCCAATGGCAGGGAAGTGTACTATAACTGTGTGTATAACGGCAAGTGCCTGCTGCACGGCAAAGAAAGCGGAACGCTGTTCTATCTCATCGACCTCCAGAACAGCAGCACCGGCACGATCTGCCGGCGGGTGTCCAACCCGACACTGCAAAATGAAATGCTGGTCTACGGCTGTACCATGTACAGCAAGGACGACGGCAGCGTGCTGGGCTATCTGCTGCTGAATTCGCCGCTGGTGCCGGTGGAATCCACCGTGTCCATTCTGAAGCGGCAGACCATGATGATCACCATTATGCTGGTGTTCTTCGGGTTCCTGATCTCGTTCTATGCGGCGAACCACATCGCCACCCCCATTACCCGCATTACCCAGTCCGCCAAGCGGCTGGCACACGGGGATTATGCGGTGAAGTTCGAGGGCGGCGGCTATGCCGAAGTAGACGATCTGGCGGAAACGCTGACCTATGCGGCACATGAGCTTTCCAAGACAGACCAGATGCAGCGGGATCTGATCGCCAACGTTTCCCACGACCTGCGAACGCCCCTGACCATGATGAAAGCCTATGCGGAAATGATCCGCGACCTGTCGGGGAACAATCCGGTGAAGCGGGAACAGCACTTGAACATCATCATCGAGGAAACCGACCGGCTGACGCAGATCGTCAACGATATGCTGGACTTGTCCAAGCTGGAAAGCGGAGCACAGAAGCTGGATTACAGCACGTTTGACATCGCCCAGTGCATGGCGGAGATCGTGCACCGCTATGAGGGCGTGTCGGAGCGTATGGGCTATCAGATCCATCTGACGCTGGACGAGCCCTGCATGGTACGCTGCGACGAGAGCAAGATCGACCGCGTGATCGGAAACCTGATCAATAACGCGATCAATTACACCTCCAAGGAGGACAAACAGGTGTTTGTCACTCAACGGAATCTGCCCCAGTGCGTGCGAATTGAGGTGCGGGACACCGGCGACGGCATCGAGGAGGACAAGATCAAGCTGATCTTCGATAAGTACTACCGTTCCGAGAACCATAAGCGGGAAGTGGTAGGCACCGGACTGGGCTTGTCTATCGTGAAAGAGATCCTGAAGATGCATAACTATAATTATGGTGTCAACAGTAAGCTGGGCGAAGGCTCTACGTTCTGGTTCGAGATACGGGACATCGTGCCGCCGGAAAAACCGGAGGACGAGGAAATTCCGGATGCGGAGATTCGACAGCTGTAAAAGGAAGAAGCGGACAGTGTAAGTGCTGTCCGCTTTTTTGTTTGGGGTATGAGAAGCCGCCCACAGCAAAATTTGTCGCATTGTACAAACTGGATTGGTGAAAATTGTACAAGCTGCGAATTGGAAATTGAATTTTTTTGCGGTATAATAGAATTATCAATACATAACACACTTTGAACATGAAAGGTCGGGTGGTATTTATGAAAAAGATCAGTTCTATTTTACTGACGTTGTGCATGCTCGTGGTATGTGTGGTGTCTGCCATGCCGGTTTCTGCGGCATACGGACAAAACGGCAACAACGAAATCGCAGATGCAGCAACCTATCAGTGCATAACGGAAAAAATCACTGCCTATGCGGCGGAGCAGGGCATTGACCTAAGCGGCGGAACGCTGTCCTATGCTTATCTGCCGGTAGATCCGCTGAAAAATGCGGAACGGGGAACCTTTTTGGACGGAAAGTATGTGACATTCCAAATGGAAGATGCAGGTTATGCGTCCGGCTATTTCACATGTTCCGCCGGTGAGGAGCAGGACTGCACCTATACACCGCTGCACTCCAGCCTGTTTCTGGACGCTATGTACAACGAACGGTGGTATACTTTATATTCTGCCAAAAGCTGTCTGATCGAGGGAAAATCCTATGATCTGGTAATGGAACTGGAGGGGAAAGTGTACGACCTGCGGGACGATACTGTAATCAGTGAGCAGGAACTTTCCAATTTGCGGGTGGAATCTCTTTTGACTGGAGATGTCAATCTGGACGGCAGCATTGATATTACAGATGTGGTGCTGCTGAACCAGTTCGCCAGCGGTTCAGTTGAACTGACAGCGGTGCAGCAGAAAAATGTGGACTGCAACGGGGACGGAAATGCAGACCAGACAGATGCAGTTGTTCTGCTGCAATTCCTGCTGCGAATCGTGGATACGCTCCCTGTTACTGCTGCATAAATCCATTTGTTTTGCTTATCGAAGCGGACAGTGTAAGTGCTGTCCGCTTTTTTGTTTGGGGTATGAGAAATCGAAATGTATGACAATACCGCAAAAAAATTCCCCGAAAGTGAAACCAATTCCGACAGACCGGTGTCTATCTATATGAAACCACACAGAGCATATCCAAGCATATGCTCTCCGGAAAGGAGGCGGCACGATGCTGCATGCAACAACATGGGAAAGCTGTCCGGCAGAACTGCTTCTGTCGGCGGCGGCTCCGGAGGACACCGGAAAAGATGCACGGCTGCTGGAACAGCTGAAACAACAGAACCGCCGCGGGCTGGAACGGGTGATGAAACGCTATACCGCCTATGTGGGAACGATCCTGCGGAACGTTACCCGCGGACAGACCACACAGGAGGATCTGGAGGAACTCACCGCAGATGTGTTCCTTGCCCTGTGGCACCACGCTCCCGAGATGCGGACGGAACACCTCACCGGCTATCTCGCCAGCATTGCCCGTTCCAAGGGGTACAACTGGCTGCGGAAAAACCGCCCCGAAACCATGCCCATTGATGACGTGGTGATCTCCGACGATACCGACGTTTCGGCACAGGCGGAGCAGGCAGAACTGGCGGGCATTGTACAGGAAATGCTGGCACAGCTGCCGGAACAGGATCGGGAACTGCTGCTGCGGTTCTATTTCTACCGCCAGTCCGTGCGGGAAATTGCCGGCGAAATGCACATGAAAGAATCCACCGTGAAAACCAGAATGTACCGCAGCCGGAAAAAACTGCGGCAGCTGTTCACAGAAAGGGGTTATGGCTATGAGCAAATGGAACTTGTTTGAGATTTTTTCTCACCTGCACGTTACCGGAGAAGACCTGCCGAAGATCCGCCGGACAGCGAGAATTTCCAGGCGGGCTGTCCGCAGCCGCGTGCTGGCATCTCTGGACGAAGAAGCCGCAGCCGGCGTGCCGGCACGAAGTCACGCTCCGCACTGGAAAATGGGACGGATTCCGGCGGTGCTGGTCAGCGGCAGTGCGATCACCGCGGCAGCGGCAACCGGCGGCTTTTCCCAGCTGATGCAGCTGGTGTTTGGAAAAGACGTTTCGTATCCGTCCACGCTGGAAGATCTGTACACCGTTCCTGAAGTGAAAATGACGGACACCTGTGACGGCATTGACTGTCAGGTGCTGGGCGTATTCGGCGATGCGTGCAGCGTCAATGTGGTGCTGGAATTTTCCGGAGTGAATGGGTTCACTCTGCCGGAAAATGTACAGCTTTTCGGGGAATCTCCCTGGATCTTAGGAGACGGCGTCGGCGGCTGGAGAGGCAGCACCGATTATACCTATGATGCCTCCGGCAGCGGTCACCTGTATGTGACCAATCACTATGAAATTGAGCGAACTGCCGCTGATGCAGAGATGCAGTTCACCATGGAAGTGCAGAAGTTTCTGAGTATCCCGGAGAAAACCAATGATTATCTGGATTGGGCATGGTCGAATATGTATGATATGTGGGACATTCGGAACTGGCTGGGTTATTCCGTTGCCGATGTCAACACGAGAAAGCCGCTGTCCCAGCAGGATCAGCAGAAGGTTTCGGAGAACTTCGAATTGCTGGACAATATATATGCTACGCAGCATGGTTCGATCGGCACCGGACACTGGGAAAAGGAAGATGAACAGGTCTATCTGCGGAAATCGGACATTCTGACAGAGGGCAGTATCCGCATGACGTTCACGCTGGATTCGCTCAAGACCAAGACTGTGACAGACAAATTCACTTTCACAGACCCCCAGACCGGCGAAGAAACGCCCATGACCATGGAACTTTCTCCGTGGGGCGTGTCTTTCTCGTGGAAACCGTCTGACCCCATGCCACGGGTATTCGGCTACGTGGTGCCGGTGAGCGACAAGGATATTCTGAACGGCTCCTGTTCCGGCTACGTCCGCACACCGGACGGCTTGACCAGACAGGTGGAAAAGAAACGGAAAGATCTGGATAATCTGTTCTACCGCACCGGACATGTGCCATATGTCTACGTCGATCAGGCATATGACGAGGGTAGCGTGACGCTGTACATGAGTTTTCTGGAACCGGTCGATCCCGATCAGGTGCAGGAGGTCTACGCAGAGGACGGCACGCTGATGTGGAAGAAGTAACTCGGCAGATGTTCTCTGCCGGAAAACGCATCTCACGTTTGTGGGGTGCGTTTTTTGCGTTTGCCAAAAGGATCTCCCAAACTGTGAAATGCCTACTGAATTCGTCGCAATTGACAAAAACGCAATCTTGTTGTATAATATAACAATCACATTTTCTGCAACTGCGGAATTACAAAGGAGAACTGATATGAGTACATCATCCAAAAACCGATCGACATTCCACTCGCGGCTGGGCTTTATTCTGGTATCTGCCGGCTGTGCCGTGGGACTGGGCAACGTCTGGAAATTCCCGTACATCTGCGGCGAAAACGGCGGCGGAGCATTTCTGCTCATCTACCTGCTGTGTCTGCTTCTGCTGGGACTGCCCATTGTCATCTGCGAATTTGCCATTGGACGGGGCAGCCGCCGCAGCATTTCACAGGCACTGAACATTCTGGAACAGCCGGGCAGCCGATGGCACATCACCAAATACGCCGGCATTGCCGGAAATTATCTGCTGATGATGTTCTATACCATGGTTGCCGGCTGGATGCTCTACTACGCGTTCCTGTACGGTTCGGGAAAGATCACTGCCGTTTCCGCCGAAGAAACGTCCGGCTTTTTCTCCCGCATGCTGGACAGTCCGGCACTGATGATCCTGTTTGCCGGTATTGTCATTGTTCTCTGTATCGGCATCTGTGCTCTGGGACTGCAAAACGGCATTGAAAAGATCACCAAAGTCATGATGATGCTGCTCATTGTGCTGATGCTGGTACTGGTGGTGAACTCACTCCGGCTGAAAGGAGCAGGCGAGGGTCTGAAATATTTCCTCGTCCCCAGCTTCTCCCGCCTGAAAGAAAACGGCTACGGTTCTGTGGCATTCGCCGCCATGACGCACGCGTTTTTCACCCTGAGCGTGGGCATCGGTGCAATGGAGATCTTCGGCAGCTATCTGAAAAAAGGTCGGCGTATCGCCGGCGAAGCGATCAACGTGGTAATTCTGGACACCTTCGTTGCCGTTATGGCTGGTCTGATCATCATTCCGGCGTGCTTTGCCTATGGCGTACAGCCGGATGCCGGTCCGTCCCTGCTGTTCATCACCCTGCCGAACGTGTTCCAACACATGGTGGGCGGCCGCATCTGGGGCTGCTGCTTCTTCGTGTTCATGTCCTTTGCCGCTCTCTCCACCGTCATTGCCGTGTTTGAAAACATCATCACCATGACCGTGGAACTGGGTAGCTGGACACGAAAAAAATCGCTGCTGGTGAATCTGGTGCTGATCTTCGTGCTGTCCCTGCCGGCAATTCTGGGCTTCAATCTGCTGTCCGGCTTCCAGCCCTTTGGGGACGGCTCCAGCGTGATGGATCTGGAGGACTTTTTGGTTTCCTATAATATCCTGCCGCTGGGTTCGCTGATCTATGTGCTGTTCTGCGTCCGGAAAAACGGCTGGGGCTGGGAAAAGTTTCTGGCAGAAGTCAACGAGGGTACAGGCACGAAGCTGCCGGCATGGCTGCGGGGGTATATGGCATACGTGGTGCCTGCCCTGATCTGCCTGATCTACCTGAAGGGTTATTATGATATGTTCGCCGGAAAGGGTACGGGCGTGCTTCTCGGCTGGATGGCGTTTGCCGTGCTGCTGTTGGCAGTGATTTTCTGGGTGTGCTTTTCCACAGGAAAAAAGCCTGCGGTAAAAGCGGAGGCAGAAATCGAATAATCCAATACGATAAAAATAAAGGCAATAAAAAACCGTTTCGCCGCCGGAGAGTTCCGAAAGCGAAACGGTTTTTGTTTTGGTATAGTGATCGCGTGTAAAGGCGACACCGCATAAAGCCAGCCTGCCGGCTTTGTCAGTGCGGTATTGCCTTAACGGATCGCATCGTACAGCTTTTCATACAGCGTAATGAGAGAACGATTGGTTTCCTCCCGCTGTACGACAACTTCTTCAATCGCGTCGATCTTTGCCTGACAAATCTTCTCATCGGCATTGTTGTCTGCGGGAACCTTTTCCAGTTTCTCCAGAGCCAGCGAAAGATGCTGGGTATCCTGCCGGATCTGCTGCAATTCTGCAAAAATTTCAGCGGCAGTGGGAGCTGTACGGCTGCTTGTATTTGTATTTTCTGTCATCTGCTGTTCCTCCTGATTCTGCGGCGGACAGTTCAGACAGATCGTATTTGCACTGATGAATCTTGCCCGCCCTTTTTTGACAAGTCCTCTTGCCCGTCTGGGATAGGTGGGAAAATAAAAATTTCCCTGTTCATCTGTTACGGTGATCTGCGGCATTTCAAGGACTCCTTTCTCTGAGAGCAACGCTGAACAGAGCCGGTCTGTCGGCTTTGCACGGCGTTGTCACAGCTGTTTTTTGTGATGGGTGTCGTCCCCGAGGAGTCTTTGTAGGTATTGCCTTTACTTTTTGCTGTTCTTCGCAGCAGTCTTGGCAGTGGCTGCAGCCGGCTTTGCAGCGGGAGCCTTTGCAGTTGCAGCAGCAGTTTTCACTGCCGGCTTTACCGGTTCGGTCTTGACAGCCGCAGCAGCCTTGGGAGCTTCAGCCTTGACGGTTTCCTTCTTTGCGGTTGCAGCCGCCGGCTTTTTTGCAGCAGACTTTACCGGTTCCGTCTTTTTTACAGTTGCAGCAGCCTTCGGTGCTTCCGTCTTTTTTGCAGCCGGCTTTTCAGCGGCTTTCTTCGCAGCCGGAGCCTTTGCCTTGGGAGCAGCCGCCTTCTTCGGCTTGGGCAGAGTATCCAGAACGCTGCGGAATGCCACGATCTTTTCCCATTCACCGGCGAGTTCCAGTGCAGCGGTTTCTGCGGTACGCAGAGCGTCCAGCAGGGCAGCGGAATCTGCGGATACCAGTACATCGTGATCCTTATAGTCAAACGGCTCAATGGTCAGCTTGTCGCTGTCTGCGGAAACTACTGCATAGAATGCACCGCAGCCGTCACCAGAAACATCAAACTGTACCGATACGGCGGTGTCGGTGTCCTTGGTGCTGGCGTTTTCCAGCAGTGCCTTTGCCTGTGCAAACATTTCATCAAAAGTCATTTTTGTCATTCCTTTCGCGGTTTCCGGCGAGAACTGCCGGAATATTCCTGTGGCAACACGGCACAAGCCTTGTGCAGTGTTGTTCTGTGCTTTTCTATCTATTATAGGCGTATTTTTGGAGAATGTCAAGGAGAATGCAAATAAAACATGAAAAATAAGCAAATATATTGCATAACCGGAAAAAGTGGGATTTCAAATTTGTGCAGTTTCACGAAGAAAAAGGGCTTGACAAGCGGCGGAAAATCGGGTATACTTGTAAAGCAGATGACTTTTACAGGCAGGAGGCGGCTGGGAATGTCCAAGGATTTGCGATTTGCCATGCTGCTGGATTGCTACGGCGAATTTCTGACACCGCATCAGTATCGGCTGACGGAACTGTATTATTGTGCAGACCTGTCCCTCAGCGAGATCGCGGAGATCGTCGGCATCACCCGTCAGGGGGTGCGGGACGGCATCAAGCGTGGCGAACAGATTTTGCAGGAAATGGAAGACAAGCTGCAGTTTGCGGCGAGGTTCAACGCTCTGCGGGAAAACTACAGTGCGATCGCCTCGACGTTACAGTCGATCCAGACACAGACGGCAGACCAGCCGCAGGTGCAGACCGCCTGCCGCGAGGCAATGGAAGCGGTACATCACGGGCTGGAGCTGCTCTGAAAAAATTTGCAGGGGAGGAGATCACATGGCATTTGAGGGACTTTCCGGAAAATTGAATCAGGTGTTCAAAAAGCTGAAATCCCACGGCAAGCTGACTGAAAGTGATGTCAAGGAAGCCATGCGGGAAGTTCGCATGGCTCTGCTGGAAGCGGATGTCAGCTACAAGGTCGTCAAGGATTTTGTCAAAAAGGTTTCCGAACGTGCAGTCGGGGAAGAAGTGCTCAGCAGTCTGACACCGGCACAGCAGGTCATCAAGATCGTCAACGAGGAACTGTGCAATCTCATGGGCAACGAAAACGCCCGGATCCAGTTCCCGTCCAAGCCGCCCTGCGTCATCATGATGTGCGGCTTGCAGGGCTCCGGTAAGACGACTCATTCCGCCAAGCTGGCGAAGATGCTGAAAAAGGAAGGGCATTTTCCGCTGCTGGTGGCATGCGATATTTACCGTCCGGCGGCGATCAACCAGCTGCAGGTGGTGGGCGAGCGTGCCGGTGTCAAGGTCTTTGAAATGGGGCAGATCGATCCGCGGATCATTGCTAAGGAGGCACTGCGGTTTGCCAAGGATCACGGCAATGACGTGGTGATCCTGGATACCGCCGGCCGTCTGCACATCGACACCGAGCTCATGGACGAACTGAAGGATCTGAAAGAACTGACCAACCCCAACGAGATCATGCTGGTGGTCGATGCCATGACAGGTCAGGATGCCGTCAACGTGGCAAAGGCATTTGATGATGCACTGGGCATTGACAGCGTGCTGATGTCCAAGCTGGACTCCGACACCCGCGGCGGTGCGGCACTGTCCGTGCTGGCAGTCACCGGTAAGCCCATTAAGTATGTGGGCATGGGCGAAAAGCTGGACGAATTCGAACAGTTCCACCCCCAGCGAATGGCTTCCCGCATTCTGGGCATGGGCGATATGCTGACGCTGATCGAAAAGGCGGAAAACACCATCAGCCAGAAAGATGCCGAGAAAATGGCGAAGAAGCTGGAGGAAAACCGCTTCGACATGGACGACCTGCTGGAACAGCTGCGGCAGATCCAGAAAATGGGCTCCCTGAAATCCATTATCGGCATGCTCCCCGGCGTGGGCAGCAAGCTGAAAGATGCCGACATCGACGACCGGCAGTTTGTCCGCATTGAGGCAATGATCACGTCCATGACTAAAGCGGAACGGGCAAAGCCCTCGATCATCAACCCCTCCCGCAAGCGGCGTATCGCCGCCGGAAGCGGCACCAAGGTGGAAGATGTGAACCGTCTGCTGAAACAGTTCGACCAGATGCAGAAGATGATGAAGCAGCTGGGCGGCAAGGCAGGCAAAGGCGGCAAGATGAACCGCCGTGCCATGAAGCGTCTGGCAAACATGAATCCGGAACAGCTGCAAAGCTTACAGGGCGGTATCCCGGGCGTTCCGCCGGGGCTGATGCCGCCGAAGAAATAAGAGATCCCGCAGGAAACTGCTGGAGATAGATTTGACATTTGTCAAGAATAAACACGGAGGTGAATTTCAAATGGCAGTAAAGATCAGACTGAGAAGAATGGGTGCAAAGAAGGCTCCGTTCTATCGTATTGTTGTTGCTGATGAGCGTTATCCGAGAGATGGCCGCTTCATCGAGGAGATCGGTTACTATGATCCGACCAAGGAGCCGACAGTTGTTAATCTGGACGCTGACAAGGCAAAGACTTGGCTGAAGAATGGTGCACAGCCGACCGATACCGTTAAGGTGATCCTGAAGAAGGAAGGCGTTCTCTAAGTTTTACACTTAGGGAAAGTGCCAGTGCGGGGTTGTTCTGCAATGGCAGAACAGGATTGCTCCGCCGGTGAACCGTATCCTGTGTGCTACGGCTGACCAGTGGAGCAATCGCATGTAAGGCAATACCGCACAATCTTTGTGCGGTATTGCCGTAACTGTTGTTCACAAGGAGGTATGACACATGCAGGAACTGTTGAAAGTGATCGTTGCCGGTCTGGTGGAAGACCCGACTGCCATTCAGATCACAGAAGACGCACCCAATGAAGAAGGCGTGATCGTTTATCATCTGCACGTTGCACCGGAGGATACCGGACGCGTCATCGGTAAGCAGGGACGCATTGCAAAGGCAATTCGCGTAATCATGCGTTCCGGTGCTGCGAAAAACAATCAGAAGATCGCAGTGGAAATCGATTGAGTTTACAACACCTATGCAGGTATGCAGGCGGACAGAAATGTTCGCCTGTTCTTGTATACGGAGAAAGGACAACCCATGAAACAATACTTGGAAATCGGAAAGATCGTAAACGTCCACGGGCTCCGCGGCGACGTGAAAGTAGTGCCGTGGTGCGATGAGCCGGAATTCCTGTGCGAATTCGACACCCTGTATCTGGGCAAGGCACAGAAGCCGGTGAACGTGACGGCTGCCCGTCTGCAAAAGGGCAACGTATTGCTGCATCTGGAGGGTGTGGACACCGTGGAGGCGGCGGAACAGCTGCGGAATCAGGTGCTCTATATGGATCGCGACGAGGTGGAACTGGAAGAAGGCGTGTACTTCATTCAGGATCTGATCGGGCTGGAGGTGCTGGACGCAGACACCGGCAAAAGCTACGGCAAGCTGTCTGATGTGATGCAGACCGGTGCCAATGATGTGTACGAGATCAAAGACGAAACCGGAAAAACCGTACTGATCCCTGCGATTCCGGACGTGGTGCAGGAAACTGACCTCGACGGAGGCGTGATGCGGATCCGACCGCTGGAGGGCTTGTTCGATGCAGATTGAGATCGCCACTTTGTTTCCGGAAATGTGCGAGGCGGTGCTGTCGGAGAGCATTATCGGCAGAGCCAGAGCCGCCGGTCATATTTCCGTCCGCTGCTGGAATATTCGGGAGTATACGCTGGACAAGCACCGCCGCGTGGACGATGTGCCCTACGGCGGCGGCAGGGGCATGGTCATGCAGGCAGATCCCATTTACCGCTGCTATGATGCCGTACAGCAGGACATCGGTGCCAAGCCCCACGTGATCTACATGTCCCCCAAGGGCAGGGTGCTGGATCAGCAGCGGGCATTGGAATTGTCCGTGATGCCGCATATTTTTGTACTTTGCGGGCATTATGAAGGTGTAGACCAGCGGATTCTGGACGAGATCGTAGACGAGGAGATTTCTATCGGGGACTATGTGCTCACCGGCGGGGAACTGCCGGCACTGGTGCTGGTGGATACAGTTGCACGAATGGTGCCGGGTGTGCTGCCGGAAAATCTCTGCTTCGAGGACGAAAGCCACTTCGGCGGACTGCTGGAATATCCCCAGTATACCCGTCCGGCAGTGTGGCATGATCGGGAAGTGCCGCCGGTGCTGCTCACCGGACACCACAAAAACATCGCAGAATGGCGGCAGGCACAGAGTCTGGAGGAAACCAAAACCAAACGCCCCGACCTTTATGCAAGCTATTTGGACAAAAAATAGCAGTTTTCTTTGTGGGATTTGAATAAAATATGCAGGTTCACCAATTTGAAAAAATCAGGATTTGGCATTGTTGTCATGTTTCACAAAGATTGAAAGTAAAAGGGAGAAAGGTTCTGTCAACACGTAGAAAATTCCGGAAAAAACGCAAAATATTGCAAAAAGCACGTTGACGTTCTCCGGAAAAAACGGTATAATGATAGCATAGCAGAGATGAGGAGTGCACAAATGGTTCCTATCAGAAGTGGGGATCGCCAAGCGTCTTCAAATCAGAGAAGATACGAAATGTGTTGTTTCGTGCTTCAGTAAGTATGGTGTGTGAACGCACATGCATGATCATAAGGATGGGAGAGTTTATCATGTTTGTAAAAGAAGTTACTGTACAGAATCAGGTTGGTCTGCACGCAAGACCGGCTACATTTTTCATTCAGCGTGCCAACGAGTTCAAGTCCTCGATCTGGATCGAAAAGGAAGAACGCCGTGTAAACGCAAAGAGCCTGCTGGGTATCCTTTCTCTGGGTATCGTTGGCGGCACCGACATCAAGATCATTGCAGACGGTTCTGACGAACAGGTTGCAGTGAACTCTCTGGTAGAGCTGGTAGAAAGCGGATTCAGCGACTAATTACCGCAGTGTCTGTGACAAAAGAGAACCTCACGGGGGAAAGGTCCGCCGTGAGGTTTTTTGTTTTCGGGCAGCACCGTGCAAAGCCGTTGGGCGAGCTTTATGCAGCGTTTTCTTAACTGCCGCTTAGCCCGTACCGTACCATGTTCTCGCAGAAGATGCCGTAGCCGCGGGTGGGATCGTCCACAAAGACATGTGTCACGGCTCCCACCAGCTTTCCGTTCTGGAGAATGGGGCTGCCGCTCATACCCTGCACAATGCCGCCGGTAACTTCCAGCAGTTCCGGATCGGTGATGCAGACCGTCATGTTGCGGGTGCTGTCTGTGCCGCTGTAGTCGATCTCCTCCAGCGTGATGTCATAAGCTTTCGGCGTGTCGCCGGAAACGGTACAGAGGATCTGTGCGGCTCCGGTCTGGATCTCCTGCTTCAGTGCCATGGGAATGGCTTCTTCGGCAGAGGGATTGTGATACAGCGTTCCGAAAACGCCGCAGCGGTTGTTGCACAGAAGTTCCCCCAGCGGGGCATCATCGGAAAAGCTGCCCTGCAGCATGCCGGCACAGCCGGAAACGCCTTTGGTCACCTGTGAAATGGTCACCGCGGCGGCTTCTCCCGAACCAAAGGGCAGAATGTCACCGGTGTCTGCATCGCAGATCGGGTGTCCCAGTCCGCCGAAGCTGCCGGACTCTGGTTCGTAAAAAGTAATGGTGCCAATGCCGGCACTGCTGTCCCGCACCCAGATGCCGGCTTCATAGCAATTGTCGTCGGCGGCGTAGGCGGGAGTGAGGGTGACGGTGCAGGTTTCACCGCTGCGGGTGAGGGTGACAGTTACCGGTGTGCCGTCGGACTCCGCAATGGCTTCCTGTAGGGACTGGTTGGAGTCGATCGCCGTGCCGTCTACAGATTGGATCAGGTCGCCGGTCTGAATGCCGGCTTCCTGTGCGGGACAACGCTGTCCCGATGCTGTTTCGATTCGTTCCATGCCCACTACCATGGCACCGTCCATTCGCAGCTTGATGCCAAAGGGCTCGCCGCAGGGTACCAGCATGGGCGTGTCGATCTCCTGTATTTCGACATCTTTAATGGGAATGATCCCGAAAAGCCGGAGCGAGGTGGTGTCCGCCGCGGACGATGCCGTGACGGCAGCCTGTACGGTATGTGCAGTGGGCACGGCGGCAATGTGCAGAGCCGTGTCTACTTCCAGCCGGCTGCCGGTCTGGACATAATAGCTGTCCGGCAGCTGCCACGCATAATAGGCGGCTGTGCCGTAAAGCTGTAGCAGCACCGCAGCACCTAGTGCCGCCGTGCATTTGATCCATCGTATCATATTGAAAAAGACCTGCCTTTCTTTCCGAACCGGCATGCCTGCCGTTCGAAGTCTTTTGTTTTAGAGGTGTTTTTGGTGCGGTGTAACAGCGAAGCTGGTGGAGGGATTTTGGTGAAATTTTTTTATAAGTTGCAGATTTCACTTTCCTGTAAAATTTTCCCGTGACACAACACCAAAAACAATCCCGCGGGAACGACGTTTGCCCGCAATCTTATCCTATGTAAACCGACAACGCTTATCAGCGACAATGCAAGGAAAAAATCCTGACATTCCAACGATTCCAGAAATTTGAAAAAAATGAGGTGTATCCCATGCATACCAAACCAACGAAAAACCGACCCATTCCCACCGCCGCCCAGCTGCGGAAACGCCGTGCCCACACTGTCTGCTGCTGGATCCTGCGGGGACTGCTGGTGCTGACGACGATCCTGTTCACGTGGATCACCTGCTGGGGCTGCGGGCTGGGGTGGATCAGCCGTGCCCGTGCCGGCAGCAACTGGCCGATAGAATTCGCCGGCTACGGGCAGATGCTGCTCGTCGGCTCCGGCCTGCTGACACTGGGGACAGTGCTTGTCCTGCTGTGCCGGAAGAACTGGCTCAACTGGGCGGCTGTAGGCAGTGCTACTGCCGGCGTAACGCTGGCGATGCTGGCACTGTACCGCGTGACCGCCTACGCCTCCGAACATTCGTTCTACAGCCGGCTCATGGAAATGCCTGTCGCGACACTGTACCGGCTCCAGCTGCTGCCGGTGCTGGTGCCCTATGTCTGTGTGGTTGCGTTGGGACTGCTGCAATTCTTCTCCGCGGAAGCCGTTCAGCAGCGGCGGGAGAAAAAACGACAGGATTCGGCAAAGGCTCCGTCGGTGCTTTAAGGCAATACCGCACAAAGCTTGTGCAATACCGCACAAAGAGCGTCTGGCGACTTTGCACGCCATCTGCTTGCAAATTTTCCGTCATATTTCACAAAAAATTTGACGACGCATCTGTCGCACAATCTTTGTGCGGTATTGCCCTTGTGCAGAAGATGCCCTGTTTCTGTTTTTGCAGGTGGGAAAAACTGTCATATTCGCGTGAAGGACATGTGCTTTCGCATGTTTCCCTAAAAAAATTTCTATTTTGACAGATTTCAGTCTTGCAGTTCCCCATAGAATGTGGTAAAATTATAGAGTAGAACAAAAAAACAGGAGGTAACAAAATGGACAACAAAAAAATAAAAGTCCTGATCGGAGATGACAGTGCAGAATATGGCATCACCTGTGCCAATGAACTGCGGTCGCTTGGTCTTTACGTCGTGACGCGGCGAAAAGACGGGAAAGTCATTCTGGACGCGATCCGGAATGACACACCGGACGTGGTTGTGATGGACGCTGTCCTGCCGGGTATGGATGCCATAGAGATCCTTGAGAAATCTCAGACATTCGAAACCGCACCGGCTTTCATCATCACATCTTCTTATGAAAATGCGTTTATCGAGCGTCAGGTCATGGAAAAGGGTGCGGCGTACTTCATGCTGAAGCCTTTCCACATTTCCACTCTGGGCAGCCGCATCACCGATCTGGCTGCCAAGGGCATGCCGAACCCGAAGAACTCTGCCAACCGCAATATGGAGGTAGTGGTGACAGAGATGATCCATCAGCTGGGCGTGCCTGCACACATTAAGGGCTATCACTATCTGCGTGCCGCAATTCTGGCTTCGATCGAGAATCAGGCACTGCTGGAAAGCGTGACAAAGCTGCTCTATCCCACAGTGGCAATGCAGTTCGACACCACGTCTTCCCGCGTGGAACGTGCCATTCGCCACGCGATCGAAATCGCATGGGATCGGGGCGATCTGGATACGATCAACTCGTTCTTCGGCTATACCGTGAATAACTGCAAGGGCAAGCCCACCAATTCTGAATTCATTGCCCTGCTGACAGACAAGCTGCGGCTGCAATACGGCAGAAGCACCGTCCGTCACGCCTAAGGCAATACCACACAGAGCCTGTCCGACGGCTCAATACAGCGGGATTCTGTATATTTTTGTATGTTATCGAAAAAAGTTCAACTTCTTTGTGCATTTTCCTCTTGCAGTCTGCCATATACTGTGGTAAAATAAAAAGAGCATGCATTTGTTCCGGCGGGCGGTCTGTCCGCAGACAGCATGTTATTATCTTATGCGAAAGGATCTGATTTTATGACTGACGGAAAAATGTTTTTCAAGAAGATGGACCTGAGTGATCTGCAGTGCAATCCCTTTGATATGATCGGGAAGACATGGTACTTACTGACTTCCGGTACACCGGAGGATTACAACACAATGACGGCTTCCTGGGGGGCAATGGGCGAAATGTGGGGAGCACCCTCGTTCCACTGCGTCGTGAGAACCAACCGTTATACCCTGAACTATCTGGATCAGAATGAGCTGTTCTCGGCAACATTCTTCGATCCGGGCTATAAACCCGCACTTCAGTTCTGCGGCACCCATTCCGGAAAGGACTGCGATAAGGCACAGAGAACCGGATTGCAGCCCGTTCTCCTTGAAGGAACTACCAGCTTTGCACAGGCACGCCGCGTGCTGATCTGCCGGAAACGTTATACGGCAATGTTGCAGCCGGAGGGTTTTCTGGAACCCGAAACTTATGAAAAATGGTACGGCAAAGACCCGATGCACCGGGAATTTGTAGGCGAAGTACTGGCGTATTACGAAAGAATGCACTGATCGTTGGTGCACGCAAAGAGCCTCTGTCATCTGACAGGGGCTTTTTTGGTATCTGTATACCGCTGCCCAAAGTGCATTTTTTTCACGAAAGCACAATAATATGCAAAAATAACTGCATATTATACGCGAACTGTTGCAAAAAGAAAAAAATTCCGTATATTTATGCAAAAACGCTTGACAATGCCGGGAAAAGGTGTATAATAAGAAACAAGAGCATTTGCAGCGGATCAAAAAGGGCGGTACAGATGCGATAAATTATGCTGATGGAGGAGTTTGCATCATGGCAAAGGCAAAAAAGGACATTAAGAAAGTCGTTCTGGCATATTCCGGCGGTCTGGATACTTCGATTATCATTCCGTGGCTGAAAGAAAACTATAACAACTGCGAAGTTATCGCAGTTTCCGCAGACGTAGGACAGGGCACAGAACTGGACGGTCTGGAAGAAAAGGCAGTCAAGACCGGTGCTTCCAAGCTGATCGTACTGGATCTGAAGAAGACTTTCGTAGAAGACTACATTTTCCCCACCGTACAGGCTGGTGCGGTATATGAAAACCGTTATCTGCTGGGTACCTCTTTCGCTCGTCCGATCATCGGTAAGGAACTGGCTCGGATCGCACTGGAAGAAGGTGCAGATGCGATCTGCCACGGTGCAACCGGTAAGGGCAACGATCAGGTTCGTTTCGAACTGGCAATCAAGGCATACGCTCCGGATATGGCGATCATTGCTCCGTGGAGAGAATGGACCATCAAGAGCCGTGACGAAGAAATCGACTATGCAGAGGCTCACAACATTCCGCTGAAGATCAACCGTGAAACCAACTACTCCAAGGATAAGAACCTGTGGCATCTGTCCCACGAAGGTCTGGATCTGGAAGATCCGGCAAACGAGCCGCAGTATGAAAAGGAAGGCTTCCTGGAACTGGGCGTTTCTCCGATTCAGGCTCCGGACAAGCCCACTTATGTGACCATTCACTTTGAAAAGGGTATCCCGACTGCTATCGACGGCAAGGAAATGGGTGCTGTAGAACTGGTAGAAAAGCTGAACGAACTGGGCGGTGCAAACGGCATCGGTCTGGCTGATCTGGTAGAAAACCGTCTGGTCGGCATGAAGTCCAGAGGCGTTTATGAAACTCCGGGCGGCACCATTCTGTACCACGCACACGATGTGCTGGAAACCATTACCCTGGACAAGGAAACTGCAAGAACCAAGCAGTATCTGAGCATCAAGTTCGCTGACATCGTATACAACGGTCAGTGGTACACACCGCTGCGGGAAGCACTGACTGCTTTCGTAAACGAAACCCAGAAGACCGTTACCGGTGATGTGAAGCTGAAGCTGTACAAGGGCAACATCATCAATGCCGGCGTTACTTCTCCGTACACCCTGTACGATGAAGAAGTTGCAACATTCGATGCAGAAGACGTTTACAACCAGAAGGACGCAGAGGGCTTCATCAACCTGTTCGGTCTGCCGATCCACGTAAAGGCTGTGCTGGATCAGAAGCGGAACAACAAGTAATTTTGAAAAAATCGGGAAACACGGCGGTGATTTCCCTGTATACCGGTTCTCCTGCCGGTGAGGAAGAGGCGGCTGTTTACCGGTCGCCTCTTTTCCGTTTCAAAGGAATTACTTCCTAATTTTTAAACAATAGAAGGGATTCATAATGGCTACTATTCAGCTTGACTTTACTAATCTATGTGCGGCACAGGATATGATTGCAATTATTCAAAAAGAGCGAAATTGTACAGTTCAAGAAGCAATTTTGTTTTCAATCAATTCTGCAAATTGTAAGAGTATCATGGCCACCGGTTGGGCTTCGATTGCATATTCACTTTGGGGTCATGACGATCCGGAAAGAAAGTGGCTTTTTTTGAACTCTCCTAAGGTGGACGTTGAATTTAGCGAAACGGATATTAAATATCTTAAAAAAGTAGCTAAAGCAGAAAAAGTGAAAGTTGCAACAGCAGTATGCTATTTTCTTGTATTTACAATGCAATCATTAGGCTATCATATATAATGATTTGAGTAAAAATCACGAAAGGACGTTTCATATATGGCACTTTGGGCAGGAAGATTTTCCAAAGAAATTGACGCAGGCGTAAATGCGTTTAACTCCTCTATCGCATTTGATGCCCGTATGTACCGGCATGACATTCAGGGCAGTATCGCCCATGCCACCATGCTGGGGGACTGCGGCATCATCTCCAAGGAGGACAGCAAGACCATTATTGAGGGGCTGACTGCCATTCTGGCAGATCTGGACAGCGGCAAGCTGGAATTTGATCCCAATGCGGAGGACATTCACATGTTCGTGGAGGCAGAGCTGACCAAGCGTTACGGCGATGTGGGCAAGCGGCTGCACACCTCCCGTTCCAGAAACGATCAGGTGGCACTGGATCTGCGGCTGTATCTGCGGGACGAGATCAAGGAGATCCGCGGACTGGTGGAAAAGCTGTGTGCCGTGCTGGTGAAGCTGGCAGAACAGCACACCGAAACCGTGCTCCCCGGCTATACCCATTTGCAGCGTGCCCAGCCGGTGACTTTTGCACACCACCTGCTGGCATATGTACAGATGCTGCTCCGCGATCTGGGCAGACTGGACGACACAGCAAAGCGTATGAACGAATGCCCGCTGGGCAGCGGTGCACTGGCTGGCACCACATACCACATCGATCGGGAAGAAACGGCGAAGCTGCTGGGCTTTGATGCACCTATGGCAAACAGTCTGGACGGTGTTTCCGACCGCGACTACTGCATTGAGCTGGCGAATACCCTCTCGATCATCATGATGCATCTGTCCCGCTTCTCCGAGGAGATCATTCTCTGGTGCTCGTGGGAATTCAAGTTCATTGAACTGGACGATGCATTCGCAACCGGTTCGTCGATCATGCCCCAGAAGAAGAATCCGGATATTACCGAACTGATTCGCGGCAAGACCGCCAGAGTGTACGGCGATCTCCAGACCCTGCTGACCATGATGAAAGGTCTGCCGCTGGCGTACAACAAGGACATGCAGGAGGACAAGGAAGCGATTTTCGACGCAGTGGACAACGTAAAGCTGTGTCTGGAAACCTTTACCCCCATGCTGGAAACTATGCGGGTGCTGAAAGACAACATGCGTGCCGCCGCAGCCAAGGGCTTTATCAACGCCACCGACTGTGCGGACTATCTCGTGAAGAAGGGCATGCCGTTCCGCGATGCCTATAAGATTTCAGGCACGCTGGTGGCAGAGTGCATTTCCAGGGGACTGACACTGGAAACCCTGCCGCTGGAGGAATACCAGAAGATGACACCGCTGTTCACCGAGGACGTGTACGATGCCATTAGTCTGGAAACCTGTGTCCGCGGCAGAGTGTCACAGGGTGGTCCGTCCCCGAAGGCTGTGGCAGAACAGCTGCGGCTGGTCAAGACAAAGCTGGGGCTGGCATGAGAAAGCGGCAGATCAAGTTTATTCTGGCGTTGTGCACTGCCGCGGTAGTGCTCTGGGTCGGCGGAGAGATCCTGCTGGGACTGGTGCTGGATCTGGGACTGACGGTGTCCCGCATCTGGGCAATCGCCATTATCGTGCTGACCTGTGCGTTCAGTCTGTGGAAATGTCCGCGGGAATAGGAGAAATCATGAGAAAATGGATCGGGATCTTGATGGCGGTCGGGTTCTGCCTTTGCACTGGCTGCGGCAGGACGGCTTCGCCTGAAGCTTCGGAAACGGAGACATCGTCCGTAGTGACAACGGCAAAGGTACAACTAGATGCGGTGCAGACAACTGCTGCTGTGCAGGAGGACGATGCCGCGGCAGTGACGACCAAGAAGAAGACTGTGGATGTGCCGAACGGGAAAAAACTGACGGCGGTGACTCCAAAGCAAACGCTGGATACTGTGGAAAAGCAGGAGATCACAACTGCGGAAACGCAGAGTACGACTGCCATAGAAATGGTATACTATAGTGCAACTGGCTCTTATTGGCATCTATCGGAGGAATGTGCCAAAGAGGATTATGTCCACGTTGTGTACAATATGCAGGGAGAGACAATGCCTGCACCGAAGCCGCACATAATAAAATCGCCGAAAACAATGATCGTCGGCGGAAAAACGCCCTGCCCGAATTGTGCGGCAGGGGAATGAGGTGGAAAAATGGCTGTAAAGATATTTATTGACGGACAGGCAGGCACGACTGGTCTGCGTATCCATGAGCGTCTGGCAGACCGGAAGGATCTGACCATGATTACCCTGACCGAGGAAACCCGAAAGGATCCGGAGGCAAGACGGGCTGCCATTCTGGAAAGCGACGTGACATTCCTGTGCCTGCCGGACGATGCGGCGAGAGAAGCTGTGGCACTGGCTGGCGATGCGGACGTGCGGATCATTGATGCTTCCACGGCACACCGCACCAATCCGGACTGGGCATATGGTTTTCCGGAACTGTCGCCGGAGCATCGGGAAAAGATTCGCCACTCCAAGCGTGTGGCAGTGCCGGGCTGTTATGCCAGCGGGTTCGCTTCGCTGGTGTATCCCATGGTACACAGCGGACTGCTGCCCAAGGACTATCCGGTGCAGTGCTTCGCCATGTCCGGCTACAGCGGCGGCGGCAAGAAAATGATCGCCGAGATCGAATCTCCCGACCGTGCTCCGGAACTGTACAGCCCCCGTTTTTACGGTCTGGCAAATAATCACAAGCACCTGCCGGAAATGCAGAAGATCTCCGGTCTGGAAAAGAAGCCCATGTTCACCCCGATTGTAGATGATTACTATAACGGCATGGTGGTCTGCGTGCCGATTCAGGCGGCGATCTCCGGCTTTTCGCTGGAACCGGAACGGGTACAGGAAATGCTGGAACGCCACTACGCCGGTTCCAACTTCGTCCATGTCCAGCCCCTGAAAACACCGGCAGAAATGACAGCCACCAAGCTGAGCTGCAACGACCTGCGGGATACCAACCAGATGGAAATTTTCGTGTTCGGCGATGCAGAGCAGATTCTGCTGTGCTCCCGTCTGGACAATCTGGGCAAGGGTGCCTCCGGTGCGGCAGTGCAGTGCATGAATATCATGCTGGGACTGGACGAAACTGTGGGACTTTTGTAAGGGAAACGCTGCGGAGGAATAACCAAATGAAACAAATTGAAAAAGTGCTGTATGACGGGTTTACTTATATCGACGGCGGCGTTTGTGCCGCAAAGGGCTTTCGTGCAAATGGCGTGTATTGTGGTATCAAGGAAAACCCCACAAAAAAACCGGATCTGTGTCTGGTCGTATCCGACAAGCTGTGCCGTGCTGCCGGCGTGTTTACTTCCAATAAGGTGAAAGCTGCACCGGTGCTGGTTTCCAAGGCACATCTGGAACAGACCGGCGGTAAGGCATGGGGCATGGTGCTAAGCTCCAAGAATGCCAACTGCTGTAATGCAGACGGTATTGACAAGGCGAACCGTGTCTGCGAACTGGCGGCGGAACAAATGGGCGTTCAGTCGGAAGAACTGCTGATCGCACAGACTGGTGTCATCGGTCAGGTCCTGCCTATTGAGCCGTTTGAACAGGGCATGGGCAAGGTGTATGACGGCTTGTCTGCTGAAAATCATGAGCAGGCAGCCATTGCCATTATGACAACAGATACCGTGCCGAAAGAAGTGGCAGTGGAATTCCAGCTGGGAGGAAAAACCTGCCACGTAGGTGCAATGGGCAAGGGCAGCGGTATGATCTGCCCGAATATGGCAACGACGCTGAATGTGGTAACGACGGACTGTGCGATCTCTGCGGAACTGTTACAGACAGCCCTCAGTGATGTGGTACAGTATACGTATAACTGCCTGTATATCGACGGCGACCAGTCCACCAATGATACCTGCGTGGTACTGGCAAACGGTCTGGCAGAAAATGCGGAGATCATCGAACAGAATGACGATTATGCCGTATTCCGTCAGGCTCTGTATATCGCGATGTCCAACATCACCAAGATGCTGGCAAAGGACGGCGAGGGTGCGACAAAACTGCTGGAGTGTACTGTGACCGGTGCGAAAGATCGGGAAAATGCACTGGCAGTTGCCAAGAGCGTGATCGCTTCTGATCTGCTGAAATGTGCCATGTTTGGTGCAGATGCCAACTGGGGACGGGTGCTGTGTGCTGTGGGCTATGCACCGGCGGAATTCGACATCGATCAGGTGGCTGTGACACTGGCTTCCCGTGCCGGTTCTGTGGACGTGTGCAAAAACGGTGCCGGTATCGACTTCTCCGAGGACATTGCCAAGACGGTGCTGCTGGAGGACGAGATCGAGATTCTGGTGTCTGTCGGCGACGGTCCGGCGGAGGCAACGGCGTGGGGCTGCGACCTGACGTATGACTATGTAAAAATCAACGGTGACTACCGTTCCTGAGAGAGGCTTCGAGAAATGGGAGAGATATTGAACAATGTGCGGGCACAGGTGCTGGTAGATGCCCTGCCCTATATTCAGAAATACAACAACAAGATTCTGGTGGTCAAGTACGGCGGCAACGCCATGACCAACAAGGAACTGAAACAGGCAGTAATGGACGACATCGTGCTGCTGTCCTTGGTAGGTGTCAAGGTCGTGCTGGTGCACGGCGGCGGTCCGGAGATCAGCGACATGCTGAAGCGGCTGAACATCGAGTCCAAGTTTATCGGCGGTCTGCGGTATACCGATGAGGCAGCGGTGGACGTGGTAAAAATGGTGCTGTCCGGCAAGGTCAACAAGGAACTGGTCAGCCTGCTGACACGGACACGGGGCAAGGCTCTGGGAATGTGCGGCATCGACGGGCACATGCTGACGGCAGAACGGAAGCTGGGCCCCAACGGCGAAGATCTGGGCTTTGTAGGCGATATTGTCAAGGTCAACGAACAGCCCATTCTGGATGCTCTGAACAACGGCTATATTCCGGTCATTGCCACCGTGGCAACCGATGAGTTCGGGCAGTCCTATAACGTCAACGCGGATACAGCTGCGGCAAGAATCGCGGCACAGCTGCGGGCGGAAAATCTGATTCTGATGACGGACATTGCGGGACTGCTGCGGGACAAGGACGATCCGTCTACCCTGATTCCGTTTGTCAACGTCAGCGAAGTGCCGTTCCTGAAGCGGAAGGGCATCATCTCCGGCGGCATGATCCCGAAGATCGACTGCTGCGTAGAGGCAGTCCGCCGCGGTGTCAAGAAAACGGCGATCATTGACGGCAGAGTGCCGCACTCTATCCTAATCGAAACGCTGTCCAATGAGGGCATTGGGACACAGTTCCGATAAGCACAGAAAGGATTTGAAAGAATGGGGTTGTTAGAACGTGCTGCGATGGAAGCAGCAAAGAAAATGGCGGAAAATGAGGAGAGCCACACCGACACCAGAGGCATTGTCAAGGCATCAAAGGTGTTTCCGGTGGTTTCCATTGCCTCTATTCTGCTGGCTTTGGGAATGGCGTTTCTGAAGCACAGACAGAGTGATGCGGCGTTTTATGTACTGTCTGGGGCGTTTGCAGTGCTGGGCATCTGCCTGCTGATCTATGGGCACAATTTCAGAATCGAGTACGACCGCACGGGAATTACGGTGTACAACTTTTTCGGAAAGCCCAAGCAGTATACCCTGCAGGACGTGCAGAAGATCGAACTGAAAAGCGATGGCTATATTGTGTGGACTGCCAAGGGAAAAATTCGGGTGGAACAGCAGTTTTTCATTGGTGCAGATGCATTTCTCTGCTATCTGCGGGACTATCAGAAGGAGGAACAGGTATGAAGTTGACATCTGCAAGAAAAGATTATGGGATTTACGGCTTTATGGTAGTGGTGTTTCTGGCGGGGACAATTGCATTTTTTGTGCGGTACGGTACAAGTGAGATCTGGTACACGCTGCTGATGGTAGCATTCCTGCTGGTCAGCCTGTACTTTTTCACCTGTACGCTGCGGTTTCGGGTGATGTGGGACGATGACGGCATTCATATCCGGCAGAACTGGAAACCGGAAGTGCACTACACTTGGGACGATTTTGAACAGATGTACATAAAGGACCAGTGCATCATGCTGCACCTGAACGGCAGGCGGTACGGCTTTTCTCAAGGCTGTCCTAACGCAATGGAACTGATCGAATTTTTGGAACAGAAATTTTCCGCTGAACAGGCGGCAGAATAAAGGAAATGATAACTATGACAACACAAGAACAAATGAACCAGTCCGTCATGGGAACATACGGACGGTTTCCGGTGGTGATCGATCACGGTGCAGGGGAGTCCTGTGCCGACGAAACCGGAAAGCAGTACATCGACTTCGGCAGCGGCATCGGCACCAACTCTCTGGGCTACTGCAACGAGGCGTGGACGGAGGCAGTCTGCAAGCAGGTCAAGACCATGCAGCACACCTCCAACCTGTACTACACCAAGGTGCAGGCAGACTTCGCACAAAAGCTGTGCCAGACTGCCGGCTATGAAAAGGTGTTCTTCTGCAACAGCGGTGCAGAGGCAAACGAGTGTGCCATTAAGCTGGCGAGAAAGTACAGCTTCGACAAGTATGGCAAGGGCAGACACAAGATTCTGACGCTGGTGAATTCGTTCCACGGCAGAACCCTCTGCACCCTGTCCGCCACCGGTCAGGACGTATTCCACAACTATTTCTTCCCGTTTGTGGAGGGCTTCGACTATGTGACAGCCAATGACATTGCCGATCTGGAAGCCAAGCTGGACGACACCGTTTGTGCAGTGATGCTGGAATACATTCAGGGAGAGGGCGGCGTGAATGCACTGGAGCAGGCATTCGTGGACGCTGTTTTCGAAAAGTGTGCCGCAAAGGACGTGCTGGTCATTGCGGACGAAGTGCAGACCGGTGTGGGCAGAACCGGTACATTCCTTGCCGGTGAACAGTTCGGACACAAGGCAGACGTGACGACACTGGCAAAGGGCATTGCCGGCGGTCTGCCGATGGGGGCATGCCTTGCCAACGAGAAGTGTGCCGGCGTGCTGGGCAAGGGCTCTCATGGCTCTACATTCGGCGGCAATCCGGTATGCTGTGCCGGCGGTCTGGCAGTGCTGAACACCATTACCGCAGACGGCTTTCTGGCAGAAGTGCAGCGGAAAGCCAAGCTGCTGCGGGAGAAGCTGGAAAAGCTGGACGGCGTGGAGAGCGTCAGCGGTCTGGGACTGATGATCGGCATTGCCCTCAAGGACAAGAAAGCCATTGATGTGGCAAATGCGGCTCTGGAAAAGGGCTTGCTGGTGCTGACGGCAAAGACCAAGGTGCGTCTGCTGCCGCCGCTGACCATTACAGACGAGGAAATCGAAAAGGGCGTTGCTATTCTGGCGGACGTTCTGTCGAAATAAAGGAAACGCTACATAAAGCCCACCTGACGGCTTTGCACGCAATCTGCGTGCAGATTTTCCGTTTACGCACAAGCTTTATGCAGTGTTTCCTAAACGAAGGAGTTAGACTATGAAACATTTACTGAAAATGCTCGACCTGAGCACCGAAGAGATCATTGAGATCCTGGATCTTGCCGATCAGCTGAAATACGAGCTGAAGCACGGCATTCCTCACCTGCATCTGAAAGGCAAGTCGCTGGGCATGATCTTCCAGAAGGCGTCTACCCGTACCCGTGTTTCTTTTGAAACCGGCATGTACCAGCTGGGCGGACACCCGCTGTTCCTGTCCGCAGACGATCTGCAGATCGGCAGAGGCGAACCGGTGCAGGATACCGCCCGCGTTCTGTCCCGCTATCTGGACGGCATCATGATCCGTACCTTTGAGCAGAAAGAAGTGGAAGATCTGGCAGAGTACGGCTCGATCCCGATCATTAACGGTCTGACAGACTTCTGCCACCCGTGCCAGATCCTCGCAGACCTGATGACCATTCGGGAGTTCAAGAGCAGCTTCGACGGTCTGAAGATGTGCTTTATCGGCGACGGCAACAACATGGCAAACTCTCTGATCGTGGGCTGCCTGAAAGTCGGCATGTCCGTTTCCATTGCCTGCCCGAACGACTACCAGCCGGATCAGGAGGTACTGGACTTTGCGGCACAGTACGGCGACAAGTTCCAGATGACTGACAAGCCGCTGGAGGCTGCCAAGGACGCTGACGTGGTAATTACCGACGTATGGGCTTCTATGGGGCAGGAAGGCGAAGCAGAGAAGCGGAAAAAGGCATTCCACGGCTATCAGATCAACGATGAAGTCATGGCACAGGCTCACGACGACGCAATGGTACTGCACTGCCTGCCGGCACACCGCGAGGAAGAGATCACCACAAAGGTATTCGAGGCACATGCCAACGAGATCTTTGAGGAGGCAGAAAACCGCCTGCACGCACAGAAAGCGGTTATGGTAAAGCTGATGGCGTAAGGACGCTGTCGTTCTATAAACATCATGAAGGGCATTCTGTAAAAAACAGAATGTCCTTTTTATGATATGCTTGACAACAGAAAATGAAAAATGTATAATAAAAAGAGATATTATAGGCAACACCGCACAAAGCCCGCCTGACGGCTTTGCACGCAATCTGCGTGCAGAT
>ERZ773195.469-NODE-469-length-37093-cov-363.690183_pt1 | contig 37093 bp, 34 predicted proteins | sample MGYA00580530_ERZ773195 | MGnify/ENA primary metagenome ERZ773195 (study PRJEB29015, sample SAMEA2737751) | human gut metagenome | biome: human gut; feature: human-associated habitat; material: faeces | place: China | collected 2012 ...
TGCTTACAGCGTATAGCTGCTTAGCACATTATTGAATTATTAACGAACTATTGTTCTAAGAATCGGCTACTAAATTCTTTCACAAAAAAGTAGCTTCATTAAAAAGGAGATAAGGAGCCATTCGCCCGATATATCGTTATTTCTTATTCTTTACCCTCCAGAAGGAGTGCCAAGTTCTAAACAAAGGCTCACTCATAGCCTCAGCAGGAAAATACTTCACGAGTCTTATATCCCTGTACACCCTTTGGAAATTATGCCCAAGTTGCGTTTTTCCAAACCGATTCCGAAGAGGCAGGCATACCGAACACCTCTTGCATGATATACATGATACCCTCTGCAAACTTCCATAATCCCAACTCCTTCAACTCCTCCTGTACCCCTATCGATAGCAGCTGAAAAAGCAGAAGAAGATTGTACAGCAGTAGCAGAAACGCCATCATATTCAGAAGTCGTATCCCCTATCATCCCCATGCGGTCCCATCCCGCATAACATGGCGAAGACCTTTGATGGTCCGCCAACCTTAGAGCGTAGCGGTTCCGAGCACCGAGTAGGGCGGTTACATCCTCTCGTTCCTGAGGAAAGAGAGGCTTGGTGAGAAAGGTGGAGCCTTCCTTAAGGGTAAGGAAGGACGGGTAGGTTTTCGAAAAAGCCTTTTTTAATGGGAAAAAGCGATGCCAATGAGTGCAATGAAAAATCGCTTTCAAATTGCCGAGTGCAGCTCGCTTTATCAACAAAGAAGGACGGGATGATTATCACTCTACCCTTCACACATCTCACCAGCTTGCTCTGGGTAAACGGAGGCCTCTGGAAATGCAAACCACGCATCACACCATAAGAACTCATGCTCTCATTGTCCTAGCAGAACTCCACCTTGTAGCCTACCAATGGCTCTACTTTCTCTTTAAACTCTCGCTCGCTGAAGCTCTCGAAGAAATAGCCACGAGCATCTCTAAACAGGCGAGGCTCAATGATGAGCACGCCCTCAATATCAGTCTTTATTACGTCCATTTTCTATATACTTTTTATTATTCCCTAATCCATCTTTTCCAAAAGAAACGCTTCATTTTCGATATAATCCACCACCTTGCTTCACTAGGGCAGACAAAGCCAAGGTTCCTGCACCTTTTCACGACCCAACAGTAGTTATTGAAAGCATCCTTGAATCCACGATGCTGAAATACATATTCACCTCTGCCGAAGTTGCCAACCCTCATGATGTCAGCCATCATCTTTTCTGCCCATACCTTCTCTTGATAAGAGAATGGCTCCACTTGCGAGGGCAAGGGCAAGCCTAGATATTTCACGCAGATGCAAGTAAATATCCTCCAAGCTCGCTCCATCCGCATCTTGTGCAGATACTCATCATGCTTAACCCAATCAATTCTGTCAGCACACTTGTCCAAGAACATCGCATAGTCAATCACCTGTCTTAGTCCCAATCCCTCCTCATATACATGGTTCACCATGTGCGAAATCAAGAAGACACTCTCGAAAGTCGGAGGAAATACCGGTACTTGGTATCCATCCATATCAGCCGATACCAAACCAACAGGAAAAACCGATGAAAACATCTCTTGCATGGCTCGGTCGGTGGATGGACGCTGATAATTATGAACCTTATAATGAGGCTCAACCGTCACACCATCCACCCACGCCATACCATGATGCTCATGAACCAAACCATGATTCACCTTACCAATCTTCTCCATCACCTCCATTGTTTTGTCAAAATCCTCAACAGATAATACGAAGTCAATATCACCAGGAGTTTCCTCAAGTTTACATTTCGCTTCTCAGAGCGAAATTTTTATATAGCAAATCATCAATTTCATCATTCACCGACTTAAAATCCTCATCACTCAATAAATGATTTACATCCGAAAGTTCTATTATCGCAGTATTCCCTACATTAAAGTTTAATTCAGAAGCTGTAGCAATAATCAACTGAGAATCTTTAGGCTTATTGTTTACAAGGAAAGTAAACATAGACACTTCATCCTTGTCTCGCAATCCTCTTTGACGCATTTCATCTACAACTATCGGACAAAGAACGGGACCTCCATACTTCTGCATTATTTCTATAAAAGCATAAGTATAAGCCACTATTGTGCGGGGCACCTTTGTTCCTGTCACAGCAATATTTGTAGACATACGGATTTTCTTTTCTGAATTTAAATTCACGTTCATCATAGAAAGATTACTTCTCACTTTTCCTTCAAAGTCCTCTTCTATGTATTGTTTACGCTTACTTTTGCTCAACCCCTCTATTTTTGTCCTCAGGTCTTCTACTATTTGCCTACATTCAGAAGCTTCCATCTGCAACTTATCAATCCCTTCTTTCATCACGGCATCAAAATAATCTTTCAACTTTGAATCCAAATAATCATTCAAGCTAGACTCATCCTTTTTAACCTGCATTAATTGAGATATCTCTATGAGCTTATTACTTATTTCTTGTTTTGAATTCTCTACCAGCGCTATTTTGGCATTAATATCTTTCAATTCATTTTCATATTGTATAATCAAGTCCTTACATTTCACAATATCATCACGCATGCTTAATTTCCCAAGAAAATCATTATCCACCTTAGCACCACACATAGGGCAAGTTATAATGTCTTCTTGCTGCAATGCATATTTAAAATCCTTATCAATTTCAGATATGTTATTATGCAATTGCTCTATTGAAAACGTAAGATAACTCTTCTTATTATAGAGTTCCTTCAATTCCGAAAACTTACTTTTCTCAGCAATTTTCAACTCAGTAATCTTTTGTACAAAGGAATCCATTTCATCTTTAAAATCATCATCGTTTAAAGACAGTTTGATTTTTCCGAATTTTTCTTTCATGCTCTTACATAGTCTCTCATTCGCCGCAATATCATACTGTATTCTATCAATCGTTTTCATAGCATTATCATACTGTATTTTGTTCAAGAAATAATCCTCTGGAACAACACCTGTATGTAATAACAAGAAATTTGATCGCAGCATAGAGCTTCCACATTTAGAAAAAGATGTCCAAGGGCGTCCCCATCCATCATCCTGATCTATATAAAATGGCATAAACAAGTAATCCATATATAAAGTTTGCTTCAGTCCATTAACCTCAAATTTTGGAAGATTGATATCAAACAAGCTAAATATACAATCAGACAGAGTCGAAAGATTAGAAGCACAAGTTCTTTGTGTTCCATCAGGATTATATACGAAATAATCCATGCCAATATGTAATATTTTATAATTAATATCGTCTATGGAAAATTTCATCAACACAACAATATTCTCATTTTTCCATGTTTCAGGTACACTTTTAATAGATGCCCCAAAAACAGAATAGAGAGATTTTGTAATACAAGATTTTCCAGTATCACTATCTCCCTTAATTAAGACAACATCACTGTCCAAATTTATCACCCTCGCTTTCCTTTGCGAATAACTCAGGAAAGAGATCTCCTTGAATCTTAGCCTTTTCATACTTCTTCGTTCTTAAATTTCTTATAAGAATCTTTAAAGACCCATTACTTTCAACCATACACCAAATAAAAAATTAACGCCCTAATAAAATCATCATCATAATCTAAAGGGTTCGAATACTTCAATTTCACCATGGGCAACACCTTCTTTCCATACGACCACAAAGTATCATTATCACCCATTTCAATAGCATCACATGTAGAGCGAACGATATTTGACAATTTACTAAATTCTATATTATCATACTGAAAATACTCATTTCTGAGTTCTTTATTCAGTTTATTCATGATGACTAATCGTTGTTTTAAATTAGTCCCTTCTTTTAAATCATCCACAATCAACTTGCATTTCGAATCAAAAGAAGTAAAATTTCTAAGACCATTAATGTATTCAGCAAATTGTTTCTTAGAAATCGCTTTGTGCGTAAACATATCATCTTTTGTGTTACATATCGCCTTATAATCATTACGCTTTGTAACTTCTGCTAACATCGTATCATAAAATGCTTTGGGATTAATCTCTGAATTACCTATCTTTCTCTGTAGGAAAGTTGCGATCTTACCAACTAGCATATCAGAGTAGTCAGAAAGATGCAATTGATTCTGAATGATAAATAAATGTTCGTAGTATTCCTTCAAAATCTCACAACCCAGTTCATTCTGAATTTTCTCTTTTATTTCTCCCTGAGCCTTTTCTGTCAGCGACGTAAAAGGAACGACATCACGCTGTTTATTTTTGGATTCAATCGTTTTATTTGGAATGTAATTGTTAGTCACAAAAAAGACATCTCTAGTATTTTCAAATTCAAAAAAGTGATTTATCAGCTTTCCTAAAAATGATTTTTTGAAATTTCCTTGAGCATCTTTTTCCTTTTTACATAAAGTGCTAGGTATCCAATAATTGACACTCGTCTTAATCTGGTAGAAATCAATGGCAGAAGCATTCTCGTCTGAATCTAACACTTGAATATCATCATGGTAATCAAATATTATTGTATAAGACTTTCCACTTTCTTCTAATTCCAACAACTTCATCAATGCCCAATTCTTCTGGAATGTAAAGCCATTATCTGCAGTAGAACCACCAATATCAGATGGCAGTTTATTTAATATTTCATCAAATGCATCCATATCAACTTTCAGTGTTAAGAATTATACAGAAACTCAACTTTCTAATTCACCGAATACATATAATACTGCGCCGTCTGGTAATCAAAAATGGTTACATTACCGGCATTTACTGTAACAGAGAAATAGGTGGCGGTATGATAGTCAAAGCCATTGATGGTATTGCCAGACATCATCATGTTTACATAAGAGGCAGTAAAGTAATCAAAGAGGTTGGGGAGATAACCAGAAAGATAATTACTCCGCTGATAATCATATACTGACAAGAAATTGCCAGTATGTGAAACACTCATCATATGATAACCACCATTGGCAAAATCAAACACACTTGAAGCCACCCTGTTTGTCACCATTACATAAGAAGCTACGGCAACAGCTCTTCTTACATCAGCTATCATCTCTTTCCCCTCCCATATCATTAGAATGTATTTCATCCGTTTGAGGCGCAAGAGGAGGAACTGGTGATGGTGGTCTCATCCCATGCCCCTTTTGTTGCGCCATCATAATCTGACACTGAGTGGTTATAGTCTCAGTTGTCTGTTTTGCCTCATCCAATAACTTATGAATGCCTTTTGCCTCAGTTTCAGCCTTATTGAGCATTTCATCGGTCTTGAAGATAGAATATAACGAAAACACCAAGAAAATAATCATTAGGCAGCTCGCAGCAAACATAAGTACATTGAAATCCGCCTGTAGCTTATTGTATTCCAAATGCAAAAGAGCCTCTTGACGCTCTTGATGCTTATCAAGCAAAGTTTGAAGCTGGTCTATATTCTCAGAACTCTTACTCTTCACATTCTTGCTACTGTTTAAGACCTGCTCAAACATCAAAGCATCCTTCTTTTGCAGAGCTACAATATCATCTTGTGCTTGCTTATAGCAAGAAGCAAGATAAGCAAATGCTGCACAGGATACAAATATTACAAAAATGACACAAGCTACAAATCTATGCCTACCGCTAATCGTGAAGACTGATTTTGTTTGACTATTCTTTTCCATACAATTCCCTTATTATATTCTTTAGCACTTTGAAAAATTCTCATTACCTTTGCGCCCATTCATTGGGCTTACAAGACTATCCGAAGAGTCTTTCTGCGATAAACTTGGCTGGGAAAAGAAAGCCAGCCATGAGGTAACCACTTGACAATCCCAGTTCTATCATCATCCGTTGCCACCATGCCTTACTGCAAGGCAATACCCAGCCTATCCCCCACCTTACCCCAAGCGGTCCCATCCCGCAAAACCATGGCGCAGGGCTTTGATACCCCGCCAACCTTAGAGCGAAGCGGTTCCGAGCTCCGGAGGGCGGTTACATCCTCTCGTCCCTGAGGGAAGAGAGGCTTGGTGAGAAAGGTGGAGCCTTCTTTAATGGTAAAGAAGGACGGGATGATTTTAGAAATCAAAATCCTTTTAGTTTTCAAAAGGACTTTCAAAGTCCTTCAGCGCCTCATGTTTCGTATCCTTTTCCGAAAGATTAGCATGTTCTTTAGGAATGCGCCAATCAATCCCGAGTGATTTATCTAAGATAGAGATACCCCCGTCAGCTTCTGGGTGATAGAAGTTATCACTCTACTCTTCACGCATCACACCATAAGAACTCATGCTCTCATTGTCCTAGCAGAACTCCACCTTGTAGCCTACCAATGGCTCTACTTTCTCTTTAAACTCTCGCTCGCTAAAGCTTTCAAAGAAATAGCCACGAGTATCTCTAAAAAGGCGAGACTCAATGATGAGCATGCCTTCAATATCAGTCTTTATTACGTTCATTATATCAATTTTAATCGATTTGTATAAAAACGGGCTACTAAGCTCCATCACCGAAAAGTAGCTCAAAAAAATGGGAGAGGGATCCGTTCGCCCGTATATCTATTATCTTATTCCATGTATCTTCTTCCATAAAGCAAACCAAGTTCTGAACAAAGGTTCGCTCAATGCCTCAGTAGGATAATGCTTTGCGAAGCGCAAGTTGCGCAAACTCATTCTGAGATAGCGATGAAGTTTGCCTTCATTCTCCTTGCTTCCAAGTCTAGTGTCATATTGACCAAAATTGCCTCCTTGCATGATTTCAGCCAACAAAAAACGACCTTCATTCACATCAATAGGTGCAATCATTTTCGCCTCAGGTAACCCCAAAGCTTCATGCAGCACATACATCACAGCCCCAGCAAACTTCCATAAACCAAGATATTTCAGCTCACGCTGCAATGCCGTCAGATTCTTCATTCTTCGTTCTTCACTCTTCACTAAAACAAAGTAGTAGTCTATTAATTGACGTAAGCCAATCCCCTCAGTGAACACATGACGATAGAGATGAGAGAGTATATATATGCCATTGAAGCTCGTCGTTGGCACAGTAATTTCCCCATACCCATCTGGTAATGTAACGACATTCGAACATTGCAAATCCATCACCTCCTTAAACCATTTCTGCATCCTGCTATTATGAATAGGGAAAAACATATATGAAGGAGTAAAATGCACCTCTATTGCCGTTTTCATCACAGGGAAGTCTACATGGTGATAACGCATCACCTGATTCGGACACACTTGATCCACATACTTCATGATTTTCCTGCGACCACCCGAAAGATAGATATCGATGTCCCCGGGAGTACGCATATAAGGGTCAGGATAAAGCAACGCATTCCCCTGCCCCTTCAAGATGCAGTTAGCAAAGCCCTCGTTCTCGAAGTTTTGGCAAACCTTCACGGAATCCTGAAACAGTCTGATATTCTGCTTTCGAATCATTTCCGCCATCACCATCCATTGCATCAACAGCTTCTGCTCTGGTGCCAACTCCTTTGGCAACCGCTGGATACCATGAAACAGCACACCAAGCAAAGCCTGCTTCTTGGCGATAGCATACAGTTCCTTCCAATCCACCTCCTTCAAAGAACCAGGTATTTCCTTAGCAGAGCCAATGCAGAATCGCAAGAAATCAAAGAAAATCTTTTGTTGTTTCAACATAAAGTAGTACTTTTGCACGCATGAAGCAAGCCATACGCATCATATTATCCTACATAGCAGCTATCATCCTTCTTCCGATAGCCTTGCTATGTAAGTTCATCCGAAGAAAGTAACCCTACTTTTTTCGGAACGGATCCTTGTATATTCCCAAGAGCTGCTTACCAAAGTAATAGAAGAACTGCATATCATCCACGAAGTAACGCTTGAAGAGGCGCTTTGGCTCCTTCATGCAACGATACAGCCACTCCATACCAATCTTCTGCCAAATCTTAGGCGCACGTTTCAATGTTCCTGCCTCAAAGTCAATGGTAGCACCCAGAGCCATGAATACTTTTACTTCAGGCATCTTATCACGATACTTCATTATCCACTTCTCCTGCTTTGGAGCACCCACACCAACGAGCAGCACATTAGCACCACTCTCGTTCACGATGCGAACCAACTCCTCGCATTCATCCTCATGCTTCTCGAAGCCAAAGGAAGGAGAATGAGCACCAACCACCATCTTGTGCCCCACCTTCTCATTGATACGTTCCATTGCCTTGGCTGCAATACCCTCTTTGGCACCAAGCAAGAAGATTTTGCAGTCTGCATCATCCTTATGATACATATAATAAGAGGTGAAGAAGCTGGAACCAGGAATTGCTTCCTTGATTGGAGTCTTCAACAACTTACCGAACAGGTAGAGAATCTTACTGTCACACACCACCCATTCCGACTTCTGATACACATCATAAAACTCCTTGTCCTTCTGAAGCTTAATCAGATGGTCAAGATTAGGAGTCACAAGAACACCCTCCTTCAAGTTCTCCAAGAGTTCCTGACGGGTAATGTTCTGAATATCTATATTTAATACTTTTACTGTTTCCATAATTGATCTATTACTATTCATAAAAATTATATTATTATGCCAAAAGAAACTCAATCATTTCATCAGAGGATTTACACTTAAAATCTTTTATCAAATCTTTATGTTCAGATTTTATAAGATAAACATCTTGAAGATTTTCCAATAAATTATATCTCAAATATAACTTTTTTGCTTTAGGATATATCAATGAGTTATAAAACAATATACCCATCTCAGACATAGAAAGCCCCGATTGTAAAAAAGCAGCATAACGTTTAAAGCGTTTATTCACATCCGCCATTTTCACAATTCGTTCATTACCTTCAAAATTATTACGAACCATTACAAGAATATCTATTTTTACTTGATCCATATATTTTAGGATATTATACAAGTGTCTACAATAATGACCTATAGTAGAGGAGTAATGAATAAAGTATAAGATATAAATTGCCTTACATTTGTCCAACTCATCAACCTTTAATTTTACTTTTTCAAAATGGATTTCACTAAGTCCTATATTAGCGACTGCAAGATCTTCAGAGTAGTTTTTCAAAATTCGTTTTCGATCTTCCTTTTGAGTAGCATACGGCAACTCATTATTAGGTTTAAGATTAATTTTGAAAGAATCCCTTTCACAGAAGGAATATATTTTTTTTAAGACTAAATATGCCTCATAGAAAAAGTTATTGCCCGAAGCATGAATTTTATATTCACACAATTTGTGATTATCATCAAATTTGGCATCAAAAAAGTCAGCACTTAGCTCATCTTTTATCCTTTGTTGTGATGCTAATAAAGCAAAGAACGTGTTTTCAAATTCCTTTATGGAATCCAGTATACGATCTTCCCTTCTGAACTTAGATTGGTTTTCAAGTTCTTTATTTTGCATTTTAATTGCAGAAAAATACAAGAACACACCAGCAAGAGCCCACAAAGAGCCTATGACACCACCCATAAAATCGCCTACTTGCCCTGTTATTGCCATTTCATCGTTTGAAAGATTTCCACCAATCTTATAACTTGACGAAAGACATATTACAAACACAGACATCACTAAAAGCCCTAGAGCAGTGATTATATAAGCTAAAATTTCTAACTTAGAATATTTATTATTCATACGTAATTATTCTTCAAACTTCAACAGACATCCACTCTTTACTTACTTTTCTACTAATATAACACCATCAGAACTTTTAAGATACTCATAGGTCAAGTTATTATACCTAATCATATCATTATAAGTATACCCTATTGTAAATATTGACTTTAACTTTCCCAATGTTTTGTTCTTACAATATACTTCCTTTCTAAGATTTACACCAATACCACAAAAAGGAGAAGGCATGAATTTCAACAGTTTGATAGATGTACAATCTATTTTTCTCATCCATCCTCCTTCTATAGGAAAAAGCACATCAAATGCAGACAAGGCATTGTCTATTTCGCCGATAGGAATCCCGGATATTTCAGCAAGCAAATTATACTCGTCCTCTTTTTTATCTTCCAATAAGAATCCACCAAACAAAAATATGAAGACTTGCCAAAAATATGGGTAAAGATAAAAATAGGTTTGTTCTCTAAATTTATCCATCGCATCCTTTATATTGGATGGAAGAACAGAATGGTTCAAATTTGTCAAGAAACGTACAACACTACGTTCAGGCTCAGGTTGTAACAAATCTTCCACGCAATGTTTCAAAACATGAAGCCTATTTAGCATCTCCACATATAGAGCACCATATAACTTATGCTTATCTTTGTGATCATAGAAAAGCTTTTGAAAAGATGCAATAGATATTGTCATATTTTCATCTAACATAGAAGAATAAGGAGTATCTTCACTCTCATGATCAAGACGTGCAGTAATATGCCTATGTTCCAAAAACAGGTTGAATGTTTTGGACACACGCCCGCTTGGAAGTGGTTCAAAAAAGATGTTGTCACATAATTCAAATAGGTATTTTTTCAGCACTTGGAATCCGTCAAGTTTTTTGTTAGATTTCGCTGTAGCATAGATATTTTCTATTAACTTACGCTCCAAGGCATAACTAAAGCGAAAATTTTCAACGAAAGCTTCTTCGTGCGCTGTACGATTTATAGCATAAACATCTTTTATTTGATTGTAGCTCAACTTTCCATTATTTTCTTCTGTTACAATCATTGAAATCTCCAGCTGAGATGATACCTTGTTATATAAATCTTGATTTGGATCAGGCTTTTGGACAACAAAAGAGGCTTTCTTAAAACCTAAATAGTCAAGCCAGCCTCTGACTTTAAATATTTCAGGGAATCCCCATCCTCCAGATTTTATCTCAGAAATAGTCTTCTCTACACCAGTATCTGTAAACTTATTCGTAACTATATCAAGTTCGAGAATATCACTTTTCTCACGTTTATGTATTCCACGTTCTAAATAATATCCACCTGCATTTAGAACCGAAGACACGTAATCCTCATACGCATAATCTTTTGGTATAAGGGGTAATTCTATGTTATACTCTTTTTTATCCATAGCTATAATCTGAATGAAATATTCGCTAATGCTATTTTCCAAATTCTTTAATTCTCTGTTCCTCCTTCAAAGAGCAAACAAGCAATAGTCCGTGCTTCTCGGCTACGATATAGCCATCCAAGCCTTGAACTACAACCTTGTTTTCATTGACAGAATGAGCCGCACAGGTCTTATATATATATAATCAAATATGATAATTTTACAGATATATCAATATCAAGAAAGAAAGAACCCAACCAGCAATACATAACTGGACAAATCTGTCTTTCATCAATACCTTGGTCGGACTTCCACTTTTAACATCTACGATTGTAATCTGCAAATATCTCAATATACCAGCCAAGACAAACACTGTAGTTAGGTAAATATAATGAGAATTAAACTGCTTCATAACATCATCAGAAACAGTATACATTACATAAGCAACCAATGTAACAGCAGAAACAATAGTTAATGCCTGATTCATAAAGTCCAAGTTATAGCGATTGACATTCTTTCTTGGCAACACTCCCGTTTCTTGATACAATACAACATCATCTCTTCTTTTGGCAAAAGCAAGGAACAATGCTAACAAGAAAGTCATCAAGACTATCCAATGAGAGAGAATGATATCATTGACAACACCTCCTAAAATAACACGAAGAACAAAACCAATTGCTATGATGAAAACATCTACTAAAGCTATCTGCTTAAGCTTTACACAATAGGCAATATTCATCAGATAATAGAAGCAAATAACACCTATCACCTGCATATTGGAGTAGCCGAGAGTCCAAAACGCAAGGTTTAAAGAAAGAAATAGCATCAACGCCATTAATCCATAAGCTTGAGGAATACTAACAGCACCAGATGCAATAGGGCGCTTACATTTTTTAGGATGCTTTCTATCTGCGGCCACATCATATATATCATTAAAGCAATATATGCTACTAGCCGCAAAGCTATAACAGAAGAATGCAATTACTGCATTTATCAACATCTGGACATTTGCCAAATCCCCATGAAAAAACAATGGCAAGAAAATAAACATATTCTTTACCCATTGTTGCGGACGTAATAACAATATAATATTTTTCATTTCAAAATTTCTTTTTAGTCAAAAATAAAAGTTTTTTGTCTTTAAATGACATTAGCCCTATAGTTGCATATAGAATCATAATTGGCACATAAGAATAATGGTATCTCATTCCTCCATATAAAACACAATGCATTCCACAAGCTAAAATAATAGGCAGAACAAATACTCCCCAATATCCCCATATTTTTTTTCGAAGTTTCCATAAACCAATTAACATTAAGAAGAATGTTATATAATAGAAAAGAGAAAAGCCTACTATTCTAAAAGCTCGTTTACATAGCTCCAGTTTTGAATATAATGATGTATTTGAGGTTGCTACATTATTTAAAGGTAAATCCATATAATTATCTCCCCACCAAAGTCGAGCCATCTTAATAGGTACATAGGATACATATTTAACAGGATGCTGAGCTATCCATTGTATTGCATGTGATTTCCAAATAGAATCTTTTTGATAAACATTGGTATTCTTTTCAATGTATCCAATATCCCCTTTTTTAAAGACTTCATCATTCACAGTACCATTCATATGATCGTTTGCTCCCATAATCAAATTAACACCTAACGTTGACCCCGAAGCATCCTTTGCTGCAGTATTACTAGAGATTATCAAAGACAAACCTGTTGAAAAGACGAAATAAGATATGCAATATACCACAATTCGCTTCCAACCAAAATTTTTAAAGTACATATAAAAGAGTATGGAAGCTACAAAAATAACAAGCAATGGGCGTGTATAATTGGCATAACACATTATCATGGAAGACAGAACCAACCAAATATACTTAGGACGCAATAGTGCTAAACTTCCAAACAACAAACAAGTAAAAAACAAATCACTCATCACTGGTATAGAAGATATCATATTACTATACATGAGACAATATAAAATTGTAGCATAGTCCGATGCTTCATCATTTACAAGTTCTTCAATTATTTTTCGAACAGACGCCAATAAAATCAGATTCAAGCCTATTCCAATAATACCATGATACATAAATGTTCCAAATACATTTAATTCCAATATCAAGAAATTAATGAAACCTGGATTAAACAAATATTGTTGACTATTTAATTGGTGTATATTTGGATACCATTGCCCCCCCATGTAGCATTCCATTGCAGAATCCATATATAATTTTGCATCACTATATTGTGGAAGGTTCCAATATTTTATAACTAAATACACTTGTATTACAAGCCATAACACGAAAGATAGCCTCATGACTATCTTTCTTTTATCATATAGAAAATTCACACTCTTCATTATTCAAATAACAATACACTTTCTATTAACTATAATTTTCAAACAGGATTATAATCAAACAAGACAATCCTTACTTAACATTTTCAAATACAATGTTTTCAAATCTCCAAATACTTTCTCTGGGAAAAAGTCCTGTACTACATTGAAAGCATTATTACCTTGTTTTCTAATCGCATCACGATTTTCAATATAAAACTTGATAGCATCAGCTATACCCTTTGTATCACCAGGCTCACCCAAGATACCATTTTCACCACTCATGATAATCTCAGGAATTCCCCCTACAGGAGTAGATATGACAGGATGGCTATAAGCCATTGCTTCAAGGATAGCAATAGGCAATCCCTCATTGTAGGATGGCAAAATATAAACATCTTCCCAATTCAAACAATCGATTTTCTTCTGACCTGCAATCCAACCTTCATATGTTATAAACGATTCCAAGCCATTCTCACGAATATAAGCCTTGATATCACCATCAACCTCATTACCTCCCATACGAAGTAAAAGCTTATCGGCAAAATACTCCTTATTGTCCACAATAGCTTTTAATAAGTCGAATCCACCTTTTCGCTTGCTAATTTCCCCCATATACATCAGATGCAACTTACCATCTTCAGTATGTTTTTCTGGAGCTATCTCTGGAGGTGACACGATATTGTTAAGAACATGAATCTTGTCCTTATCCATTCCGATGGATGAAAAATACTCTTTCCATGATTGCGACAAAACAATTAAGGCATCACACATTTTCAATGTATCTGTAATACCTTGTTTGTCTCCTGCTTCCTGATAATACTCAACGAAGTCTGCTGCATGTTCATGCAGAATCACCTTTTTGCCACATTTTTTGGCAAGACGAATAAATAACTTACATCTATCAAACGAAGCATTAGCTGCTCCGTGTATATGCACGATTTTTATACATTTGTCAAAAGTCAGTAAGAACCAAGTTCGCACCAATGCCTGCAGAGCATACCAAGACTTCACCAACTTATTACCCAACTTCCAAGTTGGAATAAAACGCATGTTCTCAATATACTTATCATAAGATACAAGAACAGCAGTCATACCACCTTTTGTTTTCATTGAAACTCCCAAGAAAAGGACTTGAGAGGACAGTTCTTTATTGATATATTTTCTTTGCATATCCTAACACTTTATCCCTGAAGATTTCTAAAATCAGCTATACCTATGCAATTTATAGGTATGCCAATCCGGCAAAACTAGATGAAGATTCTTATGCGCACTTCATCTGTAAATTACAGATATTATTATAAAATGAGGGATTAATTATTAACACAAACATAGGTTTAATATTTACTTTTTTAATCTGTACAACCTGTCCAATAACCAGTAAAGGAAGAATCCCATTTTATGCTTTAACCTCTTACTATAAAATACATCTGCCCAAAAACTTTGATAAGCATATTTTTTCAAAGCCTCATCCGTATCAAGGAAGAATTTTTTATCCTTATTCAAAATAGCTTCTTTCATCATACCGCGCCTTAAATCCGACCGAGCTATCACTATATCTCTTGATTCAATATGATAAGCATTAGTCTTTGCATATGCAATGATATGATTCAAAGCGATAAGGGCATCTGGGCGTACCGCTGACACCAATCGTCTAGTAACACTACTTTCATTAACACGATAGCCGTAATAATCCTTTTCAATATAGATAAACGACTTTGCTTTTATCAGTAGTTCAAACAAGACCATCCAATCCTCGCCTGTACGTATACCTTGCTGAAAGCGAATATTATTATCAATAAATAACTCCCTTTTATAGAAAGCCCCACACACACCTAACATTGCTGATCTACGAACAACAAGTTGGATATATTCATCTTTATCTTGACTGAACTTCAATCCCCAAGAAGAAGCATTTCCTTTTTTGTCAAATAAATAAGCTCCATAACGCACTATATCATGTTCTGCAACCTCTTGTTTTTCCAACACCATGAATGTCCCATCCTTCAATACATCATCGCCATCCACAAAACAAATCCAATCACCATCTGCGACCTCCAATCCCTTATTACGTGCTACACTGACTCCAGCATTAGGTTGGTGTACCACCACGATATTTCCCTGTTCATGGGAGAAAGTATCACATATTTTCCCTGATTCGTCTGTGCTTCCGTCATCTATAAGAATCACTTGTGTATCAAAATGGTCCGGCAATTTTTGGTTGAGTATGCTATTTACACATTCTTCAATCCATTCAGCACAATTATAAATTGGTATTATAACTGATATTTTATGCTTGTTCATATTATTCGAGGTATTATTTTATCATTAAAAAGTTTTATATAATAATTATTCAATACATGTTTTGGCAAATGCAAAGCAAAGAAGATAGCCATTTTACCACCAATGCCACACAAGGAGTTCAATTTTGCCCATAAGGGTAAATAAGCAGCACTGGCTTTATTTGGCAGCACTCGGTAATCCGACATCAGTAATTTATAAATGACAGCCAATTGATTTTTCCTACAAGAGCTGTCTATATTATCCATAAAATCTGCGGCGGATATGAGACGAGACTTAATATTTCGCGCGCTAGGAGCCTGCGTTATACTTCCTGGGCGAATATTATAAATATAAGTATCTTGCTTGCAAATGGCATACGCTGTAACATGTTTAGCTGCGAAGAAATTCCAATAATCATCCTCATGGAGTAACCCCTCTTTGAAAAAGAGATTATTTGCTAACACCCACTCTCGGTTTACCAACTTATTCCAAGCAGTTGGTGGATAGTATGCCATCAACATATTACGCTTGATATATTTAGCATCTTCCGAATATTCTTTTAACTTTTTTGATTTCATACTCAAATATTCAAAGCCTTCAAATGTAGCTTGGGCGCCAGCTTGCACGATTTGAGCCTTAGGAAACTTTTGTGCCGTTTCTGCAAGTACCTTAATGCAATCTGGAGTTATATAGTCATCACTATCCAAAAAATAAAGGTAATCACCCTTAGCTTCTAGAATACCAGTATTACGAGCCGCAGAAAGTCCTCCATTCTCTTCTCGATTGATGATTCTGAACTTGATGTTTCCCCTATGTTCATCTATTAATTTCTGAGCAATATTAATACTCTCGTCTTTAGTACAATCATTTACAAGAATACATTCTACCCCCGATGTTAATGATTGCGACATTATTGATATCAAACACTTCTTTATATATGGCTCTACTCCATATATAGGAACTATAATTGAAATTATCATGTTTTTCTAATTTTTCCGGATTTAGCAGTATCCTGCATATAATTAAATATCAACGTAAACACTAAAACCATTGCAGGATTTACGCCTGGAATAGTTGATAAAGAATGCATAACCAAAATTCCTATAACAAATAATATTATAAACTTATTATCCTTACGCCATGAGTATAAAATAGGTGAAATAAAAAGAAGCAAATACGAAACCAATCCTAAGATTCCTTGATCTGCAATTACTCCAAACCACAACGATTCTGCACCAAATAACTCTTTTTCTACATGGTTTAAAACTACATCATTATATAGGAAACCAAGTCCATTACCTATAATCGGAGAATGCATCATATAATCCCATGAAATCATAAATTGAATTAAGCGCATTTCAGAGTTGCTTCCATTTACTTTCTCTGTATTAAATATAGAATCGAGAATTTGCGACAAATAATCGCCTGCAAAGACAAATACAAAAGGAAATATAAAACATAAAAGCAATATATGGCTAACCTTCAATTTTGAAAATGACATTCCAGTACACATTAATAAACCTATAATGCAGCTTCGGGCACCTGTAAGGAAAACACACATTGCACACAAGCAAATTACAATTATATTTAATCTCGTTTTTTTTATATATGCAGTTTTGTAAGCAACCAAAAGCAAAGCATAATTGAACAACATAACTCCACCTAACGTAGTATGCATAGAAAATATAGCCTGCGCACGTTTTAGTCCAAATCTAATTTCTGTAACAAAAGGAGACTCTATATAGCAGCCACTCAAAACTAAACTATTTAATAGAGGATTACTTCTAGTTATAGTTTCGAACAATGCATATATTGATACCAAGCATCCAAAAACAAGAGCAGTTTTCACCAAAGCATGAATTGTTTTTTGCGCATTATTCTGTAACAAATACCATAGAATATAGGTATAGCCTACAGATTGACAAATATTAAATACCAATGTAGGAGTATGTCGATATCTTGCTGACACAAAAAAATTCGTACATATCATCGATAGAGCAAACAGAAACACAGTCGATTTAAATGGAAAGGTCCTATAATATGCAAGAAATCGATTATAACGAGTAAAAAATATAAATGCAACTATCACAGACAAAAAACTATATGGGCTTATAGTACCTACAACAAAACTTCCAAGAAAAGTATAGGTCACCAATATAAATGGGAAAACTGTTGCAAAGTTCCCATACGCTTTTATGGCCAAATAAAAAAATAATATACCAATAATTATATTCATCCTAAACAAATTTTGTTCATCAATAATTTAATTAGCATCTTAGATGCTTTAGAATCCACTTTTCGACAAAACAAACAGTTGCTACCTATAATCTTACGGAAATCCTCTTCTCTTAATACCTTTGGAGGGCTTTTAACATTCCAATCCATAATACGAAGATTATTATTTATGATATTTTCCGAAAATGGAGAATTCAGTAACACTGTTTGAAAAAACAATTCTTCACCACAAGTAGTGTTTTCTAAGCGATTCAATAAATCTCTAGAAATTTCAGAATCCAGAACCCATTTTATTGCCCCCCCCACAAATTGAACAATATACCAAACCTCCATAAAGTCTATATGAAGGCAAATCATATCCTCTTGTAAAAAGACGTTGACAGATATAATATAAATAATTCAAAACTTTACAACTACGTTTTCTCAAATCTAATTTTGAGGCGAAACTTTTATAACGAACTATTGCAAGCCCTCCATGCCACCATTTTTTTCTTGGCAAATTGAAATAACTTATATATATTTTATCTTTATCCAGAAGTTTTTCAAAGTTGTCAAATGAAGTAGCATAAAAATCCTGTCCTGTTATTAGATGGTAAAAATCATATCGCTTTCCTGAATGAAATGCTTTATTCATTAAGAAAAGAAAAGCCTTTAAATGTTCTACAGCTCCCCAGTATATTCGATACTCACTAAAAACATTAGCTCGTTTAGATATATCAGAACGAGTTAACTTTGATTTTTTATCGATATGAACATAAAAATCAAAGTTTTCTGGTGCAAACTCTATTATGCGGTTTATTTGTTCAACATCTTTATAAACCGTCATTAAAATACAATGCTTCATATTTCAAAATATTAAAATATCTCTATATTTATCAACTCCATTAAATGTTAAGAATTCAGAATCACGCCCTGCAACAATATAACCTTTAGACCCAAGTCTTCGATTATTTACTATCATATAGCAAGCTTTCTTGGCTCTCGTTATACCAACATAATGCAAATCCAAATCTTGTTGCCACGAAGGGTATTCACAATTATAAAAGTCTCCATTTATTGGCTTCTTGTTTGGAAGTATCCATTCATGCAAATTCAGATGAAAAACCAAATCAAACTCCAAACCTTTTGACTTGTGGAGCGTCATAAAGTTCACTTCGTTATCATTGAGCGGTCTATATGATTCTAAAGATTTTTTATCCCCTATAACCTTTCTTAATATTGCAGATGATACATCGTTTGATGCATTGGGCAAAATAATATCAGCCAATTCGGTACAATATCCAACAAATAGTTCAACATCATCAGGAAGGCTAAGAGAACGCAATTGAACCTTTAATTGCAGAACTCTTTTGTGGTCATATCGAGTAAGCATCTCTATATCCACAAAATCCTCCAATGTTTCCAAGAAAGTCATGTTACTATCATAATAAAATCTCAATAAGGCTGCATAGAATGACGAACACACATTCGAATCGTTATCCAATCCCGTTGTATTGTACATTCTATAAGGCAGAGACAGATGAGAAGCTATCAAATCCAAATATTTATTGGTTTTTGCTAGTACTGCCACATCACTAAGTTTCTCAACATGATATCGTTTACAACAATCCTTGATGTTGGAAGACAAAAATTTGGAGACAGCACTCTCTAACCCATCTATTCTTACAAGATGGACATCTACCTGTTTGGATGGGAGTAACACTGCATCAGCATCCATCAATCTATTCGAATAATTAATAATGGAAGGAGAGCATCTGAAATTTTTATCCAATGGGAAATAATGAAAATCACCTCTTTCTACCAAAGCTTGTAGGTATTTACTATCCTTCTTGTCATAGCCAAATATTGACTGTTTCGCATCTCCAACAGCTATGCCTACAAGCCCAAGGTTCACCAATTCATCAAACAAAATGCTGGTGTAAATATCAGCATCTTGGTATTCATCGATAAAGATGTAACGGTATCTTGCTTTCAGATAATTGCGACAAGCAGTACTTTCCTTTATAATCTTACAAGCCAAGAGCTCCAAAGCTTCAACTAGAACAAATCCTTCTTCATAATAAAGTTCCCACAACTGTGCCCATTCTTCTTCAGCTATGGAGTATATATCACGTTTCTCTTTTATCCATAAAAATAACTCTTGATTATCTTTATCGCAATCATTCAATGACTTAATAGATATTTCTATTTTTTTACTACCCCATATATGAGATAAGAAAGGATAAATCACCTCGGAAAAGCAGAATCCATCTATGGTACCAAAGAAAGAACTTCTGCTAAATGGAATATTTGCAAAGACTCTATCCTTTAGGTTCTTGGCAGCCTTACGAGTATAGGATATAGCTATTACACCTTGATAATCTCGCAATTCATCTCCAAGGAGAATCCTGCGGATCTTTTCAGAGATGACAAAAGTCTTTCCACTTCCCGGTGCTGCCAAAACAACACAATTACCATCTTGCTCAACGATGATTTTTTGGGCATCAGTAAGTTCCATATTTATCTTCTATATAATTCTTTGCAGATAATAGCGGCTTTGCGACATAATCATCAGCCAATGCCTCCAAACGTTCCTTATGATTCTTGAGGAAATCATATATGTTAATTGCTTTATGAGACTTCATCTTTTTGATAAGACTACTATCAGAAAGCAAATCTCCATAATATTCCTTAAAGCCATCTTTTAACGGACCATTACACAAATCCGTTTCAAAATCAACATCTGCTATGAAAATATCATAATTAGCAAGTACATCACGAAGTTTATCAGCAGCTTCTAGCACTTTAGATGGTATTGAATTCTTATCTACAAAGCCATGTATCTTACAAGAATAAGCATCAATTACTTTTTCGTCAGTTTCTTCCAAATCACAACTCTGCTTAGCCAATTCTAGTCCTCGCTCTATGCCCGCAAATCTATAAGCATCTTGATGCTGAATCTTGAAGATATCATTGTCTGTCCTTGCTACCCAGTATATACCTAATGCTCCTAAGATTTTCGCATAAGTATAAAACCCAACACCTTCCACGCTAAGTATAGAGATATTCAATCTGTCTAAATCAATACCAATCTGCTTGGCTAGCGTCTTATAGAAAATGAGTTCAGATTGTCCCTCTACCAAAATTACACAATCTGCAAAAAACGCCTCAGCAGGTAATACACTCATTCTATACCCGAATCCATCAAACCCTTCCTCTATAACAGAAGAGCAACCATCAGAAGCAACCTTCGTCTCTTGGTCATCCTTATAGAGTCTCATAATAGAATTTGGAGAGAACTCACATACTATATAAGGCGAATGGCTTGTCAGAATAACCTGACCTTTAAGAACTTGACACAGGTAACGAGCCAATTCTCGCTGCTGATGTGGATGCAGGTAAGCCTCAGGCTCTTCCACACATAATATGGATACCTCATTAGAGTATTCACTTATTCGGTTTTGTGAAGCCCATAAAGATAGATAGATTTGATTGAGTCTTCCTTCACCACCTATCAACAATTTCTTGTCCCCATGCTTTGATGTGATGGAAATCTTATTGATAACGGAATCTGTATCAGTAGATGCAGTATCAAATACTACTTTCTGTTCTTGATTGTGTATTGCAAGTTTATTTAGCTCTTCATTTATTTGCTCTGTAGCATTCTTTACGTATGAAAGTTCTGGTATCTGCGAATCTACCTCTTTCAACTTATCTGAAATTTGCTTGTATAGGGCATCGTCCATATCTATAGTTTCAGCACTACGATCCTCTTTTGCTTGCTGAAGGAGAATATTCTTGGTTTTGTTGATGTATCCCCAAAAATCTCTCTTGCTATTGATATACTTTATGTTCAATACCTTGCGGTAATAAGGAATGGCATATTCATGCAAGTCTTCATCTGCATCACTTTTACCACAGAAAAATTTATAATCTTCTCCCTTAGTTGCCAGATACTTAATTACAAGATTTCCATCTCCACTAATGTCACCTTTCATTTTAGATAAGATGCAATCTTCTTTAATATCATCGAAGAAAGCTGTGATTATCACTTCATTCGTTTCTTCATAGGCATAAAAATCGGACTCCTTTAATTCCAGATCTAAATCAGAAAAGCCTCGGTCCAGCAAAATACGAAGTGCATAAAGAAGATTGGTCTTGCCAACATCATTAGCTCCAATAATCAAACTCTGATTATTAAAATTTATAGTCGCTTCCTTAAAATTTCGAAAACCCTTAATATATAATGTTTTCAGTCTCATAAGAGATTACTATTAATATTATTCTCACCCAAAATATCTTCTATTACTTTGCAGAAATTACTAAAATAGATTTCTCGAGTGAACAGAGTTGCACGTTCTAAAGCCTTTTCAGACATTTGTTTGCAAAGGTCCTTATTCTCATAGAGACGAACAATATTAGAACGCAGATTCTCTATCACATGATCATCGAAAGGAATGAAAATAGTCGTTTCATCGGTAAACAACTCAGGATTTCCTCCGACCTTGGTCGCTATTGTAGGCAATCCACAATGCATCATCTCTAATGTAACGAGGGCACAGGCCTCATTGCATAGGGACGGTACTGTCCCTATGGAACTAAGCTGATAGTACTTATACAAATCAGCATTATCTATAAAGCCTGTGTAAACTATTCGGTCAGCATTTTCCAATGACACTTTTTGAACTTTCTTGGAATAATCATTCAAGTTACCATTACCAAAATCCGAAGAACCAATGACCAATAGCTTTATCTTTGGATTATTTATCTTGAGGATAGCTTGCATCAACTCCAACACACCCTTTACAGGAATAATCCTACCACAGAACACAACAACGAAATCATCATCAGCAAACCCCAATTGATGTCGCAACGCATGCTTTTCTTCTATAGGGAATGGCTTTCTAAATCTATTAGCATCTACACCATTTAATAACACATGAGTTTTATCTTCATGTATTGCATTCGAAGTTGACAGATATGCCTTTCTTACGAAATCACTTACTCCTATCAGATGCCCAAAAGCATTATCACATTGCGCATCAGCAAACAATTCGCAATGAAGATGCAAGCAAACTTTATCCTTACCTAACAATGGGGAAATACGATACATCAGTTCCATATCACACCCCTCAGCAATAACCAAGTCAAACTTTTTCCCTTCTTTTTTCATATACTGTAGTACCTGGAACTCGTAAGTATGAAACTGTGGGAAAGGCTTTCCTGTTAATCTTCTCATCAGTCCACGAGCTTTCCAAGCCAGTTTATGATACAGCCCTCCCCATTGAACATAGTTTTCAAAATGAGTGTGGCGATAAGGCTGTTGAGCAGCCATTCCAGACTGGTCTTTCTTCGTGATAACAGTCAGTTCAAAGTGAGGATTCTTTTCATTATCCTCACATAGTTGCTGAATCAACTGTTCTATGGCTCCACCTTTTACTGCAGGTACAGGAAGTACACCTGATGTTATAAAACAAATATTCTTCATTTTTTTATTATTTTTTCTCTTACAACATTGAAAGCCATAAGAAGTATGTCCTTGTTAAACCAATAATATAATAAAACACTTATTATATATGACATTATCAATGTGAAATGCTCAAAGATTAATGAGCAGATATAAATCAACACAAATAACAAGCATTGCTTTACCGAAAATGCGACACTTGTAAACCTTACTATTTTTCTTGAATAGTATAATCTTGACAAAGCGCATATCAACTGGGACAGTACGATAGCAAAGCAAGCTCCCCATAATCCCCAATAAGGAATGAGTAAGTAATTCAATCCCAAGGCAGCCAATCCTCCAACAACTACCGAATAAAAAGTAAACTTAGTTTGCTTGGAAGCAGAGAAAACTGTTCCTAAGAATGCACTCATATTTGAAAAAATGACAGATAAAGCCAACAGAGGAATATACATCCATGCATCATAATATCTTTCATTAGTCATTAACTTAATAAAAGGATGAGCAAACACAACTATTCCCATACAAGCTACTATCTGTACAGCCATGATTAACCTATACATTTTATTAAAATATTCACAAAAATCTTCCTTCTTGAATTCCTCAACAACAGTAACAATCCAAGCCTGTTGGAAAAAGGTAAAGACAAGATTCATTATTGTTGGCAATTTTGAGGCTACTGCCATCAAACCCAATGCAAACAACCCTGCATATTGTTCAAGAAGCGGTCTATTTAATCCTGAAACAAGCCACCATAAAACGGCTGTTGGTATTAAAGGTATAGAAAACTGCAACAGTTCTTTCAATGATTTTAACTGAATATTAGTAACAGATAAATATTCATAAGACTTAGAATAAAAGAATGTAAACAATGCTGTCGCTAAATTTGAAACGATTGTTGCAACAACAAATCCATAAACTCCAAATCTAGGTATAAATGCTATTGACAAACCTGCTGTTGTAAAAGTCTGAATAATACCAGTGAAACTGAACACTGACATTTTGTTTATTCCACGGCAAAAATCTTGCGTGTATTTTTGAAACAGACCAGAAATCAATATGCCATATATGTACCAAATATTATCTATAAACGTATTGTGTAATGGACTTTTCGAGACCAAGCCAAATACAACCGCACACAACAGACTACATATTATCTGAAAGAAAAAGCCACTAGAATAATAGGCCTTCACTTTCTCCCTGGATGCTTTAATAGGAAAGATGTATATGGCATCGCTTACATCACAGGCAACAACATTTATAAGCAAACTGGCATAAACAGTCAGCAAATCTGTCAAGCCATAATCCTCTGGTGAAAGCCAAGCCGTATAAAGAGGAAGCATAAAAAAGCCTACCAACTTCGACCCAATGTTCCCTATCAGAATAAATACAACATTCTTTGCTAATTTTTTATTTCTTCCCATGCGACTTCAGATAATTTTTCTTAGCATCTTCCAATGTCCTTACCCCTTCACCTTTCAATATTCCTGGATGTACCCTATAACCATACCAATCAATTGGAATATCAATACCAAAAGATAAAGCTGCCGAAGAAGAAACAGTAACAACCCTCTCAAACTTAATTCCTAAAATCGCGAGGAACTGCATAGCTACTGTTTTATCGAAGTACATTACTTTTGGAAAATATTTACGATAATCTATTTTATCACGTGGATGGGGTTTAATAACAACAGCATCTTCATCATAATTGGAGAGAATTTTGCGGTAAATCTCCACTTGTTCTTCCTCTGTAACAAAATGATCGTCAGAAAAAGCTTGAGTCAACAATATAATTTTTTTAGCTTGTATTTTTACTAAACTCTCTTGCGAAATATCAAATATTGAAAGTATTAAATCTTTCTTTTCCAGAGAACTCTCTGCCCATTTTTTATTCAAGTCCACAACGTGATGAACCTTGTCTTGCAAATATATTTTTTCGGACGGAAAAGATGTATAAATATCTGATACCATTGAAGATGTGGCTACAGGAAAGCCATAATAGTCTCCAAATAATAATCTACGAATTATTTTTTTTAAGATATTCTCTTTTTTAGTTTTCAAATAATCTTGAAACATTGGACCAGTCTCCCAAATATCAAAAATCATAGGAGCATCTTCTATATAATTCATCTTATGCCCTCGTAAAATATTCCATCTAAAATCTAGCCCAAATATATCTGCATTTTTAAGTTCAGGATATATAAATTTATTAAAGAATGAACTTAAAGCCAAGACAAAACGATTCTTGAAATTATCTTTTAAGAAACGTACTTTAGGCATTTTGTTTCTTATTGATTCTTCAATATTTTTATCAAAAAAATATATTGTATCTAAAATCTCTTCTTTACTTGAAATCAATAAATAAAAAGTAAATACATATAGAGAACCAGGAAAACAAACTCTGTGATATTTCATATTTTTATCTTTTAACTCTTCCACTTGTATTTCCATTCATTAAAGATTCAACATCATCTACAGTAGCCCAATTGAAATCACCTTTCAACGTATGCTTATAAGCACTAGCTGCAGTTGCAAAGTCCAAAGCTTTTTGATTATCCTCATAATGAAGCAATCCATAAATCAAGCCTCCCATAAAGGAATCCCCACCACCTACTCTATCTACGATATCCGTGATATCATACTTGGCAGACTGATATAGTTGCTTTCCATCATAAAGGATACCACACCAGGTATTATGATTCGCATTGATAGCACCACGTAGTGTTACTGCCATTTTTTTGCAACGAGAGAAACGAGTCATCATCTGCTGACAAACGGACTCAAAAGTACTCTGATTAATATTCCCGTTTGTATTGTCAGCATCAAAGTTCTTTGGCTTGATACCAAAAACCTTTTCACAATCTTCTTCATTACCCATGATTAAATCACATCCTTCAACCAAAGCTGGCATCACTTCAGAAGCATCCTTACCATAATTCCAAAGATTACCACGATAGTTGATATCACATGATACCGTTACACCTAATTCATTTGCTACTTGTATAGCTTTCAAACATTCATCAGCTGCATTTTGCGATAAAGCAGGAGTAATACCTGTCCAATGAAACCAGGTAGCATCCTTCAATATCTCATACCAATTGATGCTATCAGGTTCTATCATCGCTATTGAAGAATATTCTCTATCATAAAAAACCTTAGATGGGCGCATGTTACTACCTGTCTCCAGATAGAGGATACCCATTCTCTTACCTGAACGCTGTATATGGTCTACTCCTACACGATGGCCACGCAATTCCATTACACAATGTTCTGCAATAGGATTATCTGGCAAACATGTAATATAGTCCGTAGATATTCCATAATGAGCAAGACTTACTGCAACATTAGCTTCAGCACCAGCATAGCTAACATCCAGGCTATTGCTCTGTATTAATTTGAGATAATCAGGTGCGCCTAAGCGCACCATGATTTCTCCAAATGTTACAACTTTATTTGTTTTCATACAAATTCTTATACATAATTTCTGCAATAGTAAAATCATCCTCCCAGTCAATGTCCTTAGAATGAATCTCATCCATCACATGAAGGAGAACTTTATTACCTAAGCGATTCTTCAATTCTGTATAAACCTCTCGTTTTGCAAGGAACATTGTATGATTGATTTCATACAGAGGCTCCAGATCCTGAGTACGCGGCCAAGGAATATCCGTTGTATTATTCACCAACTTACCCTCTTTATTCAACAAGAAGTTTTTCAGTTCTGTTACACCAACCAGCGAATCATAACCCTCATTGAGTTTTGAGAGATACAACTCTATACCCTTGTCATATTCTTCTGCTCCAGCCAAAGGGGTAGTTACATGTCCCCAAAGAATGTGGTTTGCATCCGTAATGGTTGGAACATAACAAATCAAATCCTGCAAATTAGTAGAACTAAGACAGAGTTCATCAGGTCTTGGAATAATACGCAATCTCTTATCTGATGCATATTTTTGCGCTACTTCCATACACTTTTCATCATTGGTAGAAAGAATTATCTCATCTATCAACTTAGTCCCCAGGAGTTGTCTTATCTTATTCTCAATAAGTCCTCCATCCATACCAGCAAAAGGGCGAGTATTTTTGTTCTTAACTCGTTCACTACCCTTGCGGGTTGGCAAAAAGAATGCTATTTTATCCATATTATATGTATTGATAAATTGATTTAACTTCTAATTCTTTATACAGTGTATCTGTCAAGGAAATCAATGGTTTCTTGAAATAAGAAACAAAACCAGTAAATAAAGTTCTATTTTCATTGGTCAAGTCCATTTCCTTTTCAGAAAGGACTTCTCCCTTGTAACCATCATATCCTATGACAAATATATCTTTAGCTTCCAAATCCAATGCTATTTGTAAAGCAATAGCTGTACAAGAATCTAAATAATCCTGGGTGAATGCAATGTCTTTTAACTCAAAAGTTGAGTCTTCAGCAAAATCAGGAACTTCAGTTCCCATCTTTCTCGGGAAAGGAGCTAAAATACACTTACCATTGAATTCACTCGCTTTGATATTGCGTTTCATTCGCTTTGCCTCATTTCCTACGAGACAATAATATTTATCATTATCTATATCAAGATAAGAAGCAGCATGACGGCAAGTTGCAAAAACCACAGCTACAGAAGGATGAGCTTTCAAGTACTCCTTAATGGCCTCCTGATGCTCAATTGCAGAATTGCCACCTCCAACAATTAAGACCTTATCTGTTGGTCTTGCTTCCAAAAGAGGATAATGAGCATTGTCTGCCACACAATTACGTTTGTTATCCAAAGCTCTAACGATACTATTGAAACTATACGCACGATTGGTTACCCATTCCATAACTTCCTTCTGTGGAATTCGATTGGCACCAGAAATCATATATGGCAGATTAGTGCCCCACTGATATTCATCTAGCAATGGCTGGAAGTTGGAGACATAATCGCCTAATACATTGAAATCTACTTCTAAGCCTTCATTCTTAAGATAAGTTAGAAGTAACTCCATGTTCAGGTTACCTGCACCTCTGCCCATACCCAAAGCAGTAGCATCAACAAAGTCTACACCGCATTCAATAGCAGTCAAAGTATTAATCAAGCCGAGCTGCAAGTTGTTGTGTCCATGAAATCCTACAGCACAAGTGGTATTTGCCTTTACCTTTGCAGTAATGTCTCTTACTTCAGAAGGAGTAATACCGCCGAACGAATCTACCATACAGAACAAATCTGCAACTCCATTGATTTCTGACAGATTATCCAGGAATCCCTTATACTCTGTACTCCATTTTGACATATACATGGTATTGAATGCTACTTCAAATCCCATTGCCTTTACAGCCTTTGCCAAAACAACAGCACGTTCGAAGTTCTTTGGATCAACCGCCAGACGAACCATGTCGGCCAATCCCTTGATAGGAGTAAGAAGTTCATCCAAATCTTCAGGTAATGTGCTTTTTTCATTCAGCATTACCGCAAGCTTCTTATTTGAACTCTTTCGTAACTTCTTTAGTATAGAAACTGGTGTATAACCAAACTTTCCCATATACTCTTTTGTTGGTTTATTACGATAACCAATTTCCAAGTAATCTACAGGAAGTTTATTGGTTGTCTCGATATAAGTCTTGACAACTTCAGAACTAAAATCCCAATTCGTATAGTAACCACCATCACGAAGGGTACAATCTAAGATTTTTGTCTTCATTGATATAAAAATGTATTAAAGCAGATACATTGTAAATAATAAGCAATTAACTTTTTTACAACAACAATTGCTCGTAGAAATATACTTAGCAATTTGACATTCGATAGTAAATAGACTCAAAGGAACAAATAAAATACTACCAAAATCAATTACTCCCCAAATTCTTTAATTCTCTGTTCTTCTTTCAATGAGCAGACAAGCAGTTGTCCATTCTTCTCGGCTACGATATAGCCATCCAAGCCTTGAACTACCACCTTGCTTTCATCGGCTGCATGAATCACGCAGTTCTTGCATTCATACAAGCGGATGTCCTTGCCTACCTTAGCATTGCCAGCCTCATCCTGTGGAAGTAAGGTACGGAGACTGCCCCAGCTGCCTAAGTCGCTCCAACCAAACTCGGCTGGCAAGGTATAGATTTCCTTAGACTTCTCCATCACGGCATAGTCAATGCTTATCTTCTCGCAGGTTGGGAAGAGTTTGCCTACTACCTCTTTCTCCTCTTCGGTATAGAAAGAAGGTGCCATCTCGTCCATGATGCTGGCAAGCTGAGGCTGGAAGGTGCGGATTGCCTTGCTGATGGTATCAATGTTCCATACGAAGATTCCGGCGTTCCAATAGTAATTGCCAGCAGCAAGGTATTGCTCGGCTGTCTCCAGGTTTGGCTTTTCCTTGAAAGCCTCAACCTTGTAGATTTCATCTACGGATGTTGGCTCTGCTGAGGCTATATAGCCATAGCCTGTTTCCGGGCGGCTTGGCTTGATACCGATGGTAACGATGGCGTTCTTATCGGAAGTATAGCTCAATGCCTTGCTGAGCACTCGCTGATACTCCGAGGTATTGATGACCAGGGCATCGGATGGTGTCACCACGATGTTGGCATCAGGATGCTTCTTCTGGATTTTCCAGCAGGCATAAGCAATACATGGAGCGGTATTGCGAGCCTCCGGCTCTGATAATATGTTATCTACTGGCATGTCAGGGATTTGTTCCTTGACTATGCTGATATATTTCTCGTTTGTCACTACCCACATGTTCTCGACAGGACAGATTGGCTTCAATCTATCTACTGTCAATTGAATGATGGAACGGCCGACTCCCATCACATCTATGAATTGCTTTGGGTAATCGGGGGTTGACATAGGCCAGAAGCGGCTACCTACACCTCCGGCCATGATTATAATTTGGATATCGTTGAAATTATGCATCATAATTGTTATTTTACCTCTAAGTCTCCTAAAGGAAATGTTTTTTCTAAAATCATCCCGTCCTTCTTTACCATTAAAGAAGGCTCCACCTCTCATCTCGGTCTTCTCTCCTCAGGCGAGAAGAAGGAAACCGCCCTACTCGGTGCTCGGAACCACTACGCTCTAAGGTTGGCGGACCATCAAAGGTCTTCGCCAGGTTGTGCGGGATGGGACCGCTTTGATGCTGGGCTTTCTATACCTAACCTTAAGCCTTATTTACATGGATCAGCAAAAAGAAAAGACTAGTTATATCTATAATTGTCTCCTCATTAACTTTGCTGCAAATTCCAAGAAATCTGCAACATTTTTGAAATCATCAAATTGTTGACAATACATACTTGCATAAGGTTCGGGAAACCTACTGCGTATATCTGCCTTTATCATGCTTGCCAAAGCCTCCTTTGTGTAGGCTTTCAGCAATTCGTTATATTGTTCCTCACTCATAATATTATACTTGTTTCACGCTTGGTCACATACTGACCTATGAATTTACTGAGATTAAACATTATATTGTATGTTTATGTTTTAATATTAAATTTTACTTGTCTTACTTATCGCTATTTTGGCATACAAATCCTGTATAGGCACTGTCCAGTTTTTTAAATCTACTCCATATCTCTCAAATTGAGAAAGGAAAAATACACTACGCTTGCCATTACCTATCAAATTATAAAAATAGGCTGTATAGAGGACATAGTAAGCTAACGACTTGTCATAATTTCTAGACTGCAAAATCTTAACTACATCACATATCAGATTCTCTGCATAATTAAAATAGGCATCCCAATGACTTTTATAATCAATAAATTTCTGAGATAAGGTAAATTGCTTATTAGCAGACACATAATCAAGAATCTGCTTATTCATAGAAAGAATATCATCAATCTGAACCACTAAGAAATGAAGCAATTCCCTTTGATTACCATTGTGCTCACATCTAGCCCTAATCCTTTCAAATATCTCATCATTATTCTTCCGCACAAGAACAAGATCATCATCAGCCATAAATTTTAATAATTCCTGTTTCAACATCAATAAACTTATGTACCTATACAGAAATCGCTCATCCAATGTAGCTAAATCCGAATCAATTTCCGATAAGTAGCGTTCACAATTTCGACTGAAATCTACAAACATATCTGACAACAAATTCTGCTGAAGCTCTTTTCCCGTCAATGCATTAACATCCCGTATCAATCGAAGGGATTCCTTGACGAATAAAGCTCCAACCCGATAGCTACATTTCAGATATCTTTCCCTATCGAAAAACAGCTTGAGGGAATATTCCTGCCATTTATATCCATTATCAAAAATAACATACATCAGTTTTATCCTTGTTATCAATTGATTCTCACCATGCTGCATCAAATCATTATCTGACAGAATTTTATCCAACAGGGTGTTTATCTTGGCCTGATTGCCTTCTCTTCTATAATGCATAAAAGCTACATCTAAAAGATTTAGAAAATCACCAAATCTAGCCAACTTCATTTTCACAATTTCATCAGCAAGTCTATCTCCAGCAACCTTATCGCATAAAATCTCATCATAATAATGCATCAAATCTCGGTACATTTCAATATGAATTATCCCTTTTTTCTTATACTCAAGTAATTTTGCAACTATAGGCTTCATCTTTTCTTTCTCTCCAGAAGCCTCATATGCACATAGTAGGTTAAGGAGCGAAACTAGCTGAGACTCATCAGATGTATCGGTGTTCTTGGACTCATACTCTACCATTTTTTCATAGTCAAAAGCATTATGTGCCAAGTATGTCTGGAAACACAACATATAGCTATTGTCTTTGAATCTGGATAAACGCACACATTCAGACTCAAAAGCCTTAACCGCTCCTATTTTGAACAAAACATCGAGATGGGGTAAGTAATATTGCTTATACTCATAATCAAATAAATCCCATTTCTTTGCTTCATCAAGAAATTCCACCTGGACATTTTGCCTGTCGACCTCGTCATGGCAAGCCTTTATTCTTAATGCATAGAAACGCAGTTTTGCACTTGTAGTAACAAGCCAACCACGATACTTTCCCTTATCCAGATCGTCAAGATGGGATTTATAATAATATATGATGAGTAATTCATGGGGAAGTGGTAGGAAAATTGTCAAACAAACGAGCAATGAAAATACCAAAGTAGCCTCAACATAGGAATTCATGCATACAGCTAAAATCAGTAAGCCTAGAGACACAGCAAGCCTAGACCATACCCTTCTGTGATGAAAGCATTTCTCTAATTTATACTGTGAGATGATAACTCCAAGAATAAAAATGAAAGCACCACATAAAAGACCTAAGACTGTAACATCCAGTTCTTCCATCAATCTTTGTACTATATCTATTATTTGTTGCATAACCGATAGTTTTTATGACCATCCCATAAGGGGAAAACCTATTTTTCATCGAATGTATTACATCGTAAGAAATAACCACGAAGAGGGATGTATATCACCATTACAGCGTCCCCACTATTTTACAAGTAGTTACACACATAACAATTTTGAAAAAAGTGATTATTGTATCGTTTTGCAGAAGATAAACTGCACTCGGCAATTTGAAAGCCAGCTTTCATTGCGCTCACTGGCATCGCTTTTTCCCATTAAAGAAGATATTTTTCTACCTCTCCGTCTCTCCTGCAAGGAGAGCTCCACCTTTCTCACCAAGCCTCTCTTTCCTCAGGAACGAGAGGATGTAACCGCCCTCCGGTGCTCGGAACCGCTACGCTATAAGGTTGGCGGACCAATCAAAGGTCTCGCCATGTTGTGCGGGATGGGACCGCCTGGAGAAAAAACCAAGTACTTAGAACGGCAAGTCATCAATGGAAAATCACCTTATTAATTATTTAGAAACTTACACATCCTCTGAAATAATTGCGCAAACAACAACCTTTACGATCTTGGTTGTAGTTCCTGCATCACTTTTTCGAAATATTCCCTTGTTTCCATTTCTATGAATTTAAAAACGGAGGCAAAGGTAATATTTCTTTTTCAGCCTACCTTACGTTGTATTGGTGGTTTACTAAATATTAAGCGGGTCATCATTTGATCGACAACAAGCAAATTCTACAACTTTTTGAGCAATATCCTTACACTCTTGAACAAAAAGAGTCATTGGAAATTTTATCTTATCTGATTCCTTTAAAGAAACAAATTTGTCTAGCAAATCACCTCTAATAATAGGGAATACTTTTTTCTCTTTCTTAGATAGTTTCAGTTGAGCCAAATATTTTTCAAAAGACTGCTTAGTGCCATAAACTTCCTTGTAGAGTTTCTCTGCAAATGAGTAATAATCAGCAGAAGATTCAATTTCAGAGATACAGACACCCTCTTTAATGTCATAATACCTCCAATAAAATTTTAAATTCTCACTCCGCAACAATTTTGACAAGAAATTTCTAGCTTCTTTGTTTGTTTTAGACTTCTCCTTAACAAATCCTACAGGAAGTAAATTTTCAACCTCATGAACTGCAATTGTATATACGCCTATTTGAGTGAGATTTCGATTCCATACTTTACCGACAGATTCTGCTGTACCACCCATAGGTGCATTAGGATAACGCTTGTCTGAATCAGCAATAACTAAGCAAAAACGCTCATTTTGTTTTTGGATTTCAACTAATACATCACGAGTTGTGCTTCCACCACCACTGGCTTTTTTATAAGATAAACGTACATTGGGATAATAAATGTGAGCCAGATATCCATAGAATGATGCATCATTAGCATTTTCTCCCAATATAATTGCTTTTTGTACCGAAATCGTTTTCTCAAAAAAGAAAATAGACATTTCTCGTTGCGAGGTTTTTACTTTTTTCGGTTCCTTATTAACCACATTAAAAGGCTCTATATCATAAGCATACGAATTATTCGCCTTTAAATAAGCCAAAGCTCTTTTCGCTCTATTATCCGTTACAAATGGTTCATAGAAGTCATATAATTCATCAGAAGCTTGAACTAATATATTAGCTTCATAAAAACCTAAAAGGATATTGGATATACAATCTGCAATTTTATCCCTTCTTTCGAGGTCTTCATTTTCCAATAAACCATCATCAAGATTTAACAACATATTATTTTTATTCTAAGAATCCAATAGGCCATTTTTTTATTCGGCCATCACTACCGTACGAAGTTGTCTGAATACTTGAAATTCCTTTTTCTTTATTAAAAAGAAAAACAGATAATTCCTTCGACTCAAGTTCTCCTGTGCGTATCATTTTCCCTAGTCTATTCACTATTATAGGACTATGTGTCTCTATTATCAACCGAATAGAATTATTTTTCTTTTTTGATAGCTTCAATGCATTCAAAAACAACTTTGCCATATCAGCCTGCATTGACGGATGTAAATGCACTTCTGGCTGTTCTACTACAATAGTATCCGAAAACTCGCATTTATGCTGCTTGTTAGCAATGTCCCATAACATAACAGCAATAGGAAGTACTTGTGAATAACCTTGACCCACATCTACAATATTGTCCTTTTCTCCATCTACCACAACATAAATGCTCTGATTATCTGTATATGACTTGTTGTCATCATTAGAAAGCTGTATCTCAATACCTAAAGAATCCTTAATAAATGCATCAAACTCTTTTTTCTTCTTTCTGCTCAAAGACTGAATATAATCAACAACATTATTTCCTGAAGACGTGATTTCATCCACAGCAAAATCTTTATTTCTTATATAGCGTTCAAAACCAAACCTTATCGGCTCGATATAACTGGATTTTTGGAAATCCGCACGAATCAATTGGTCAATAAAAAACATGAGTTTATTTATAGCGAAAAGATTCAGATTTCCACATAAAAGAGAAAAATCTTTTGTATTTGGCTTGTAAGTGTCAATTAGTACTTTTGCTAATGAATTTTGCTGCAAGCCTTTCAAATATTTATATATATCCTCTTCCTGAAAAGAAGCATAATTGATAAGTTCTTCTAAATCTGAAGATTTAATTGTATCCAAGTTACTCAATCTGAATAGCTTTGAAAGAAGAAATCTACGCCCTGTTGGAATTTTTGAAATCATATCTGGCAATAATCCCTTAGTCTTATATTTCCATTTTACTGGGCTTGTATTTAGTTTTATGCCATCTATGAATATTTCTACATATCCTGTCCTTTGTTTTGAGGATAAAGATATAACATGATTGTCTAAATGAAATGTCAATTCTTGAAGGAATGTACCTTTACTATCTCCATCAACCACCATTTCCAACAAACAAGACATTGAATCTTTTAAGAAAGGGATATTTTTTTCTTCATATATAAAGCATTCTTCACATCCTGTATCAGGACAATTATTCTTTGGCAATTCTAACTCTATTAAGAATTTCAGTTTACCGTCACCACTAGGATGACGACTTAAAACATTAGAAAAACTTCCAAAATCATATGTCTCGTCATACCACATAAAAGGACCTCTGAGTTCATGCAAAATTGATTGCTTAAACAAAGGAAATAAACGCAGAATAGAACTTTTACCAGAAGAATTCTTACCCAAGAACAAATTGACATTATTGAATTCAATTTTTCCAGAATCTTGAAAACTTCTAAAGTTCATTACTTGTATTGATTTCATAACTCAATATTTATGAATGTTTGTACTCAAATTGTAAATCACCGTTAGAACGTAACTACTGATTTTCAGTAGTTCGCACATCCAACATGTTTTCCCAAAAAACATATTATTAATTGGTATTGCCAAAGCTACCATTTAGGCAGCCTTGACATTCACTTTTTTGTTCGAGTTGTAATTACATGAGATTAGGGACATGATAAGATTTTCGAGAACCTACCTTCAATAGTCTTTACGCCCCTTTCGGTTCCCCCTGTTCTGGGAGACAGAAACCTCTCCGGGACGAGAGGATGTAGCTGGCAACGCTATAGCCTCCGCCAGAGTTTTGGTATCGTCAGCGAAGCCTGTGCCCTAAAGGGCTGCCTATATTTGTTTACGCAACAGAGTTGCGATTATTTGTCGGCTGGCGCATTCTTTATAACACTTTAAGATATAGGATCTGGTATCTCTTTAATATGCATAATGAGTTCTATCACTTCATTCAAACCAACTATCTGTTCTGTTGATTTTATTTGCATTAAGTCATGCAATAACTGCTTTTTACTAGTCACAGGAATACTTACTTGCTCTGGATAAACCAAAACTTGGCGTATTTCTTTTAACCACAAATTACAAGCAGCATAATTCTCAGCTTGTGAAGCTGTCCTAATTGCACCTATAGTATGGAACAAATAGTAGAACGATAATGGTAATGACTTATTGAGTCCCATCATCTGTGAATAAATATCAGCAACATTCTTCTCTAACAAAGAATTATTACTCAATTGATTCATAAAGGTGGAACGTAAATCAGAGCCTAATAAATGAATGTTACTCTTTTGTTCATCAAAGTATTGTACAAGTCGTTGCTTCTCTTGTCGAAAATCAATAAGTGCATAGATGTTCCAACCTATAAGAACTGTTACCAACACACCAAGTATGCCTGTGATAAATCCGAGATAATCAAAGGACAATTCTGTTCTTGGTAAGGAGAAACAGATGGCTAAGATACTAAGAATTATAGCCAATATACTCAATATAAATCCAACATTCTTCATAATTTTGCCTCCACTTTATTGTTTGATTTGTCGCCGAAAATCTTTTAATACCAAAACTACCATACTAACAACCAATTAAGATAAGTAGAATATATAAAACATCTAAAGCACCTTGAAATATTCTGTTGCCAAGGAAAAATAAAGTTAGCGGATTTCATTAAGATTTTTGTCCTCAACTCTCACAAAGACAAAGGTGGTAAGAAGACAGCCTCACGGACAACACGTTTACCCCGTCTGTTTATCATGATACGTCTTTCCAAAGGTAAGCGGCTCCGCATTTATACCTTGCCCTTTATCGTAAAAGTTCTTACCTTTGC
>ERZ773195.501-NODE-501-length-35430-cov-9.385866_pt1 | contig 35430 bp, 27 predicted proteins | sample MGYA00580530_ERZ773195 | MGnify/ENA primary metagenome ERZ773195 (study PRJEB29015, sample SAMEA2737751) | human gut metagenome | biome: human gut; feature: human-associated habitat; material: faeces | place: China | collected 2012 ...
ACAGAACGTTTGTTGAATGGGATTAACCCATAAACACGTTTTGTCCTATAACCCAAAAAATAAGCAGGTATTTAAGTTTGCCGGGAAACAATTCCATAAGACTTAAATACCTGCTTTGCTTTATTTGTAAATTTCCTGCCAGCGTGAAACCATCTCCATTGCATCTGATTCATCAGATACCTTTGTAACAATAACCCCATCAAGATAAATTTCGTATACTGGAAACTTCTTTGCAGTGTTTCCGTGTGATACCTCTACTTTGCTCATTTTCACGCGTTCCATGTAAAAACCTCCTCATAATAATGATAAATTCACGCTCTGGTCAAATCATAAATAGTGTAAGACCAACAACATGTTGTATTATAACATAAGGCAGTTAAAAAACAAATACAATATAGTGTATTGGTACCAAAGCTCCAGATTGCAAAAGTTAATATATTAATGTGTGAATATACCCAAAAAATTATGTCATATTTTGTAGAATTTGTTTAAATTGTATAAATAAACTTGCAAAGACAGGACTAAAATCATATAATAAAAACTGTAATTGTGCGGGATGACGGCAGCACACCGTCGAAATTTTACAATCAGGAAGGGAATATTGTCATGGCTGATAATCAAAGTGGAGATTTTGACATTAGTGTCGAAAATCATGAGGGCAGCAGGCTTGAAAGAAGGCTGGCATCATTTGATGATAAATATAATATTTTTGTCTCTAACAAAAGCTTTACAAGTTATCTTGGGAGTGAAGAACTGAGAAGCTTTAAGATTACGGATTATATTCATCCGGATGATGTTGAATCATTTAAGAAGTTTGTTGAAGATAAGTCTTTTACGGGGGGAGAAGAAGTTTTCCGCCTGAAAAAGAAAAATAATGAGTGGCGTTACAATATTATGAGAATCCATACAGAAAAAGGTATGATTGAGAACAGACGCAATATAGGTGTTGAGATAATTGATATAGATGAATCTGTTGGTGATTATGAAACCGCAATGGACAGCCTTTCAAGAGTAAGGCTTCTTATGAGTCTCACTGATGAATTTGCATTTATATATGACAAAGAGACTAATATGTTTAAGATGTTCAAGTATGACAGATTTAACAGGATTATTCTTTATGATATGGATATAGACCAGTGGAAGAGAGAAATGCTTTCAAAGAGTTATGTAAAATATGATGAGAAAGCTATGCTCGATACACTTGTGCTTAATATGAAAACATATGCTGACAGTTTTTCGATAAAGATGAATTGTGCAATAAGAACGCAGAGTGATATATTTGAAGCTGTCAGATTCATTGGAACTGTACATAATGAGAGCAGCACCAATAAAATTATAGTCGGAAGAGTTGTATCAGATGAGTCGGTCGGACATGCCAGCACTGCTATGGAGATAATGAACGAACTCCAGTACGATTCACTTACAGGTGTATATAATAAAAAGACAATCACAGAGTATGCAAAGAAGAGGATAGCTGAAGAAAAAGAGAAGAGGATTGTAATAGCAATTCTTGATGTTGACAACTTTAAATCGGTCAATGATACATTTGGACATCTTTATGGTGATAAAGTGCTTGCAAGAGTTGGCGGAAGATTAAAGGAGATTGTCGGCGAGGATGGTGTGATAGGCAGAATCGGCGGCGATGAATTTATGATTGTATTTAATGGACTTGATGATGACCAGGTACTCCGCGGTATGCTAAGAGCGATAAGAACGCAGATTAAGTGGGAGTTTGCAGAAGATTTCGAGAATCTTTCCATTACATGTTCCATCGGTGCTTCCATATTCCCTGTCAACGGCAGAGACTATGAAGATTTATTCAAAAAAGCGGACTGCTGTCTTTATATAGCAAAAGAAAAGGGCAGAGACAGATATGTATTTTTCAGGGATGAGATGCACAGAGCGTCATATGAGGCTATGCTTAACAAGAACCAGCTTAATGCAATGAAAAATCCAAGAGAGATAAGAGAATTAAAAAATGTCGCCTCATTTATGGAAAATGCAATGACCGACAGCCGTAAGGCAATCCTTGATGCCATGAGACATATGAAAGATACATTTGGAATAGATAATATTAATATTTACTATGGTCAAGGCATGAAAAAAGTATATTCATTTGGCTCCGATATTCCGGAAGCAAAAGATGCAATGTATGTATTTTCAGAAGAATTTCAGAAACTTATGGGCGAGAATGAAAGATTCCTGCAGATAGGTTTTGCTGATGCATTTTCAGATATAACACCTGATTTTTGCGGACGCATGAAGGCAGAAAGAATTGCATCCACGATACAGTGTTATATCGGAGATAAGAGAAATATAAAGGGGCTTGTTACATTTAATAAATGCAGGGAGGCTTCCCAGTGGGCTAATTATGAGATTGACTGTGCGAGAATATTTGCAGCTGTATTAAGCTCTATGGCATTAAATGATATTGGGACAGATGACTGTGCTATATATTGATAGTATTGTTGACTGTATACCCTATATATTGTATAATTGACCTTGTTCACGAGATAAGATTGAACAAGGTCATTTTGCTGCAATTACAATTATTGCGGCAAAATTTTAGATAGTATAAGATTTAGCTTGATAGTAAGGAATGGGGAAAGTATGAAAATTATTAAAAGAAGCGGAACAGAAGTTACATTTGATATTGATAAGATAATGGCGGCAGTCTCAAAAGCCAATAATGAAGTGGTACACAGCGAAAGATTATCAGATGAACAGATTGAGATGATAAGCAAAAATGTTGAAGACATATGTCAGGAGATGAACCGCTCATTGAGTGTTGAAGAGATTCAGGATCTGGTTGAGAACCAGATAATGAACCTTCGTGCATTTGCAGTGGCGAGAAAGTATATAACATACCGCTATAAGAGAGCCCTTGTAAGAAAGTCCAATTCAACAGATGAGCAGATTTTAAGTCTTCTTGAGTGCAATAATGAAGAAGTAAAACAGGAAAATTCAAACAAGAATCCTACAGTCAACAGTGTCCAGCGTGATTATATGGCAGGTGAAGTCAGCAAGGATATAACAAAGAGACTTCTTCTTCCACAGGATATAGTAGATGCACATGAGCAGGGACTTATTCATTTCCATGATGCAGATTATTTTGCACAGCATATGCACAACTGCTGTCTTGTCAACCTTGAAGATATGCTTCAGAATGGAACAGTAATCAGCGAGACAATGCTTGAAAAGCCACATAGTTTTTCTACTGCATGTAATATTGCCACACAGGCAATTGCCCAGATTGCAAGTTCACAGTATGGCGGACAGAGCATAAGCCTTGCACATCTTGCACCATTTGTACAGATAAGCCGTGAAAAGTTTATCAGAAAAGTGCGTGAAGAATTTGAAAAGGCAGGAATCGATTATACAGAAGAAAAAGTACGTGAAGTTGCAGAAATGCGTGTGCGTGATGAGATTAAAAATGGTGTCCAGATGATTCAGTATCAGGTCATAACACTTATGACAACAAACGGACAGGCTCCATTTGTAACTGTATTTATGTATCTTGATGAAGTGCCGGAAGGAAGAACAAGAGATGACCTTGCACTCGTCACGGAAGAAGTGTTAAAACAGCGTATCCAGGGCGTTAAAAATGAAAAAGGTGTATGGATAACACCGGCATTCCCGAAGCTTATATATGTTCTTGAGGAAGACAATATAAGAGAAGGTTCAAAATATTGGGAGCTTACAAAACTCGCAGCACAGTGTACTGCAAAACGTATGGTTCCTGACTATATTTCAGAGAAAATTATGAAGAAGTTAAAAGATGGTAACTGTTATCCATGCATGGGCTGCCGTTCATTCCTTACTGTATACAAAGATGAGAATGATAAGCCTAAATTCTACGGAAGATTCAATCAGGGTGTTGTAACATTGAATCTTGTTGATGTTGCATGTTCGTCAGGAAAAGATGTGGATAAATTCTGGAAAATTCTTGATGAGAGACTTGATTTGTGTAAACGTGCCCTTATGTGCAGACATTACCGCTTAAAGGGTACTCCGTCAGATGTTGCACCGATTCTTTGGCAGAATGGTGCACTTGCACGTCTTAAAAAAGGCGAGACAATTGATAAACTTCTTTATGGTGGATATTCAACAATTTCACTCGGATATGCAGGACTTTGTGAATGTACAAGATACATGAAAGGTGTTTCGCATACACAGCCGGGAGGAACAGAATTCGCACTTGAAGTTATGCATTATCTGACAGATACATGCAAAAAGTGGGCTGAAGAGACCAATATTGATTTCAGCCTTTATGGAACACCACTTGAATCAACAACATATAAATTTGCCAAGGCTCTTCAGAAGAGATTTGGTAAGATTCCGGGTGTTACCGACAAGAATTATATCACTAACAGCTATCATGTTCATGTAACAGAAAATATCAGTGCGTTTGATAAATTGAAATTTGAAAGCCAGTTCCAGGAACTTTCACCAGGCGGTGCCATAAGTTATGTTGAAGTACCGGATATGGAAAATAACATTCCTGCTGTAATTTCTGTCATGCAATACATTTATGACAATATCATGTATGCTGAACTTAATACAAAGAGCGACTATTGCCAGGTATGCGGTTATAACGGACAGATACAGATTATAACAGATGATGACGGAAAACTTGTATGGGAATGCCCTAACTGTGGCAACCGTGATCAGGACAAGATGAATGTTGCAAGAAGAACATGCGGCTATATCGGAACACAGTTCTGGAATCAGGGGCGTACCCAGGAAATCAAAGAAAGAGTACTTCATCTGTAAAATAAGTACCAGAAAGCAATTTTTTGGTTGTGAAAAAAATAAATTGTTATATTATTAACTAAAAATGTGAAAGAAAGGGACATAGATTATGAATTCAGTAAAAAATAAAATTATGATACCGGTTCTTCTGCTTGCGGTTATAGCTTTTGCAACAAGTATTCTTAGTATTATGAATGCAGACAGCATCAGTAAAAAAGGCGATGATATAGCAAATAATTATCTTGTAACCATTGAAAATGTAGGTTATCTGTCAGAGAGTACACAGAAGCTTACAAGATCAGCATACAGCTACATAGTTGCTGAAGGAGATGCAGCCAAAAAGAGTGTTAAAGATAATATAGAAAGTTTAAAGTCAGAGATAGACGGATATATGAAAGATTATGAGCAGACGCTTGATGAAAATGAAGAGACTGCATATTCATCATATAAGAATTATTATTCCCAGTTTCTGACACAGTTTGGGGTACTTGAGAAATATGTAAATACTAATCAGACAGTCAATGCATCAAAACTAGCTAATAATAATCTTGTTGATGTATGTAACAGTCTTGAATCAGCACTTGATGATATGACCAATAGTGAAGTTGAGGCAACGGATCATGCAATGAGACAGATGCATGCGTTAGCGGCATTTGCAAAGACTACGGGCGGTGTATGTTTTGTATTTGCAATTGGTGCACTTATTGTGGCATTCCTGATAAGTACAAGAAAAGTTGTAAATCCAATAGTAAAAACTAATAAAGAGCTTAAAGAAATAAGTGCACTTATCAATGATAATAATGGCGATCTTACTAAGAGAGTTAATGTTAAGTCATCTGATGAAATTGGACAGCTTGCACAGGGAATCAACCAGTTCCTTGATATACTTCAGAATACAATCGGAAAGATTGTAGAAGGTTCTAAGAATCTTGATAATATGATTAACTCTGTAGGTGAGAATGTTACAGTATCTAATGATAATGCACAGGATGTATCATCTGCTATGGAAGAGCTTTCTGCAACAATGCAGGAAATTGCGGCAACAATACAGACAGTGAACGATAATACAGAGTCAGTTGGAAAGAATGTTGTTGATATAGCTGATAAGACAGAACAGATTAACAATTATTCACAGGATATGCGTGAACGTGCGGATTCGCTTGCAAAGTCAGCTGATGAAAATAAACGTACAACCGATGAGATGGTTGGCAATATTGTAGGAACACTTAAAAAAGCAATTGAAGACAGCAAGAGTGTTGAGCGTGTAAATGAACTTACAGGCGAAATCCTTAATATTTCAAGCCAGACTAATCTTTTGGCACTTAATGCTTCAATCGAGGCTGCAAGAGCCGGTGAAGCCGGTAAAGGCTTTGCGGTTGTAGCTGATGAGATAAGACAGCTTGCTGATTCAAGCAGGGATACAGCTAATAACATCCAGGCAATAAATGAGCATGTAACAAGTGCTGTATACCAGCTTATTGATAATTCTAATAAAATTATCAAGTACATAGAAGAGACAATACTTGCAGATTACGATTCATTCGTACAAGCAGGTGCACAATATAATGAAGAGGCATGTTACATAAGCGAGACAATGCAGGAATTCGCAGAAAAGACAGAAAAACTTAAAGAACTTATGAAAAATACAGTTGAGTCAATTGAAGGAATTTCAAGCGGTGTAGAGCAGAGTGCCAATGCTGTAACGTCGTCAGCGGTAAGTACATCTCAGCTTGTTGAGCAGATGAACAGCATAGATAAAGAGATGTCAGAAAGCAGGAATACAGTCGGTGAATTAAAAGCACAGACAGATGTATTCAAGAATTTTTAGTTAGGTAATCTTTAAAGATTTCCATATAAAACAAAAAAACGGGGAGCTAAAGTTCGACAGCTGAGAGGGAACATGATTCCGACCCGAAAACCTGATACGGATAATGCCGTCGTAGGAAACTTATCATATGGATTTGTATAAATGATTTTTGCGATTATTTAGTACATTTCCTGCAATGTTTTTGTTTACTGCGTTGCGGTATTATGAGTATCTCAAATTTAACAATAAAGGAGATTAAAGCATGAGTTACACAACACAGATGGACGCAGCACGTCAGGGCATTGTAACAGAAGAAATGAAAGTAGTTGCCGAAAAAGAAAATATTGACGTTAAGGAGCTTATGTCACTTATGGCTAAAGGTCAGGTTATAATTCCTGCAAACAAGAATCATAAGTGCTTAAGCCCTAGCGGTATAGGTTCAAAGCTCCGTACAAAAATCAATGTAAATCTTGGTACATCAAGAGACTGCGTTGATTTGAATATGGAGCTTGAAAAAGTTAATAATGCAGTTGCTATGGGAGCGGAAGCAATTATGGATCTCAGCTCATTTGGCGACACACAGAAGTTTAGAAGAAAGCTTACATCTGAATGTCCTGCAATAATAGGAACAGTTCCTATCTATGATGCTGTTGTATATTATCACAAAGCATTAAAGGATATTACAACACAGGAATGGCTTGACATCGTTGAGATGCATGCAAAAGATGGCGTTGACTTTATGACAATCCACTGCGGAATCAATAAGGCTACAGCAAAAAGATTTAAGGATGCAAAACGTCTTACAAATATTGTTTCAAGAGGCGGTTCTATAATATTTGCATGGATGGAAATGACAGGAAATGAAAATCCGTTCTATGAACATTATGACTGGATTCTTGATATCTGCAGAAAGTATGATGTCACAATGAGCTTAGGTGATGCGTGCCGTCCGGGATGTATAGCAGATGCTTCTGACATATCACAGATTGAGGAACTTGTAACACTTGGTGAACTCACAAAGAGAGCATGGGAAAAAGATGTACAGGTAATGGTCGAAGGTCCGGGACATATGCCACTTAACCAGATTAAGGCAAATATGGAAATCCAGCAGACAATCTGCAAGGGAGCTCCTTTCTATGTATTGGGACCTCTCGTTACAGATATAGCTCCGGGATATGATCATATAACAGCAGCAATCGGTGGTGCAATTGCTGCAACTTATGGTGCTTCATTCCTCTGCTATGTAACACCAGCAGAACATCTTCGTCTTCCGGACCTTGAAGATGTTAAGGAAGGAATTATTGCTTCAAGAATTGCTGCACATGCGGCTGATATAGCAAAGGGTGTTCCAGGTGCGGATGAATGGGATTACAAGATGAGCCTTGCAAGAAAGAAGCTTGACTGGGAAGCAATGTTTGACGTTGCTATTGACCCTGAGAAGGCAAGAAGATACAGAGAATCAGCGAAACCGGAAAAGGAAGACACATGTTCAATGTGTGGTAACTTCTGTGCAGTTAAGAATATGAACAGAATCCTTGATGGCGAAATCGTAAGCATCTTTGATGAATGATAAATGAGAAAATAAATATTTTTTAGAGAATTCCTGCTATAGTGGACTTTTCCTATGAACGACTGTAACCGTTGTAATTACAACATTTGTTTGCTATCATGCTGCTGTAGAAAGAATTATGGAGGTATAAGATAATGCAGATTTCAAGCAGATTTACAATGGCAATTCATATGTTTGCATGTATAGATGCATTTTCAGACCAGAAGATGACAAGTGATTTCATGGCGGCAAGCATAGGAACGAATCCTGTTATCATAGGAAAGCTGCTGCAGCAGTTAAAAGCTGCGGGGATTATTGAAGTCTCAAGAGGTACAGGAGAATCTCCTGCGTTCACTTATGAATGGCAGAATGCCAAAGCCGGCAAGCGAGGAATTTCTTAGAGTTCAGGATGAATATCTTAAGGAAAGAAATGCAGAACGCGGCATTACAGGTATTGCAGGTTTAAAGCTGGTTTCATCGGATGAAAGAATGTACATCTGGCAGGGAGATATCACAACATTAAAATGTGATGACATAGTAAATGCCTGTAATTCCCAGATGCTAGGCTGTTTTGCCCCGATGCATGCATGTATTAACAACTTTATTCACACTTATGCCGGAGTCTGGCTCCGTCTTAAAATGTATGAAATTATGCAGAAGCAGGGATATGAAGAAGAGACAGGCAAGGCAGCAGGTGAATCCAGACGCTGATACCAAAGAATATGATGCATATGCAGATACGAATTATGCTGTGCCTGACGGGTATACAGGTGAGATTGAGGGCAGGCAGTATGGGGAGGCATGGGTGCTAAGTATATTGTATAGAATGCACATTATGACTATAACACACCAGACATGATAGTGGTTAGCCCGACAGTATTTACATCGGCTAAATACGATTCAGAGGAAGGATTGTCATTTGTAAACTGCTGTTATATCAGGTTGGCACAGAAGACCCTTACATTGATGGAGTAAGGGAATTCAAGCAGCTATTTGACAAATATAATGTCCAGTACATGTACTACGAAATGCCGGGAGACCATGAGGCTGCTGTCTGGCAGCATGGATTGTATAATTTTGCAAGACGGATTTTCAGGTGAAGAATTTATAAGATAGTAAATTTACAAGGTGATAAATTTACCCGGATGCGACCAAAGCGGTTTCATCCGGGTAAAATGTTTGTATGGGTGCCTCTGCTTTTTCTGATTGATTGGGTGTTGCTTCATACATTATCCACGCTCGTAAGCCATCTGATATATTGCAAGGATGTCATCATAAGCTAAAGGCTTATAGCCTGTAAGAGTACGGGTTTTGTTTCGTGAGCAGTTAAGAGCCAGTTTTGTAAGTGATGCTTCTTCAACGCCGAGGGCTTTAAGACCGATTGGCATGCCTAGTGAAACATAATACTGTTCCTGAAGATTAATGGCTTCTTCAATGGTCTTTTCAGGGTGTTCGTAATCAATATCGAGATTCCATACATTTGCAGAATACTGCAGCCAGCGGCTGATGTTGGCTTTATAGACATATCTTGCCCAGCTGCACCATAGGGCGGCAAGACCGGCACCATGTGCAATCTTTGGATACATACCGGATAATTCATGTTCAAACTGGTGGACAACTAATTGGAATTCTCTGCCACACTGGGTAAGACCATTATGAGCCAGGGATGATGCCCACATCATATTAGCTCTGGCAGTGTAATCATCGGGATTCTTCATGCAGTCAAAAGCAGCTTTTCTTGTGCTTTTAATTACAGCCTCAGCGATTGAGTCTGTGAGGTAAGTGTCTTCGCCAGGGCAGAAATAGCGCTCGATAGTGTGCATTGCAATATCTACGGCACCACAGGCAGTCTGGTAAGGATTTACTGTGTATGTAAGAACAGGATTCTCAATGGCAAAATTCATACGGTTGAAGCTGCTGTTGTAGCCTCGTTTTTCACCAGTTGCTGCATTGGTAATAACACATGAGGAACTCATCTCAGAACCGGCAGCAGCCAGAGTGAGGATGGCACCTTTTGGAAGTGTCCTTGCAGGAGCAGCTTTTCCGAGAGAGAAATCCCACACATCTACATCTGGATTAGCAAGACCATTAGCAATGGCTTTCGATGAGTCCAGTACGGAACCGCCACCGACTGCCAGTACAAAATCAACGCCCTCCCTTTTACCAAGGGCGATACCCTCTCTTACCAGAGACAATTCAGGGTTGGCGACCACGCCGCCAAGCTCTACGAAGCTGATATTTTCTTCTTTCAGGCAATTCTCAACACGTTCAAGCAATCCGCTCTTTCTTGCAGAAGCTCCGCCAAAATGTATCAAAACCTTTGATGGGTGATATTCAGATATAATCTTTCCTATCTTCAATTCTTCATCTTTTCCAAAATAAACCTTTGTTGGTGTATCATAAATAAAATTATTCATAATTAGCTGGTCTCCTTTATTGAAAATATTTGAATATTAAAAAGTTTAGCATTTTGATACAAGGAATTCAATGAGATAAAACTGTAATAATGTAAAATTTAATTATTAATACCAAGGATAATAAAGAAAAACAGAAATAATATCGTGCTAAGGGAAAATTGACATTTGACAATTTAAAAAAAGAAAAATATAATAAACCATGAACGAGTAGCGAACTAGCGTAAATCCAGTTTGCTACCCGTTTTTTTATGCAGAAAAAGGAGGATTATTATGGCGGAAAGTAACAAAATGAAGGATATGCCGGTTAATAAGCTTATGATTCAGATGGGAATACCAATGAGCATGAATCTCAGGGCTGATGGCACATTTGTAGAAGACAAAGGCTGGCATCAGGCGGCACAGCGTTACGATGAGTTCATACAGAGACACAAGAACTTGAAAATAGTGTTTATGGAACTTGGTGTAGGTTACAACACCCCAGGCATTATAAAATATCCTTTCTGGCAGATGACAAATGCATATCCGCAGGCATCTTATATATGCTTAAACCAGAGCGAGGCATACGCACCCGCCGAGATAGCTGGCAAATCCATCTGCATGGATACTGATATCAGCGTGCTGCTTGAGGAAACAAGAAGAGCCAAAGCATTTAATCTTATATAAATTAAATAATTATATTATAAAACTTCTGGGAATTATATAATTTTCGGAAGTTTTCTGTTTCGACAAAAAAACATACAATATGTTGACTAACAAAAATACAGATGATAAACTACTAGGTGGTGCATTATGTTTTGTAGTATTGTGTTTTTAAGTGCATTTTAAGTGTATGAATACAATGGTAGAAGGATAGATATGATATTTGGTAGAAAAGCTAAGCAGGCAGAGTACATAGTTGATGTGCACTGTCATATTCTTCCGGGGATTGATGATGGTTCAAGAAGCATGGATGAGACATTGAAGATGCTTCGCATTGCTGCAGATGAGGGGATAACACATGTTATTGCAACACCTCACTATAAGCTTGAACATAATAATGCGACACCCGGACAAGTTGACGAACTTATAGATGCAGTTCAGGCAGAGGCCAGTAAAAATAACATCCCGATAGTTATTTATCAGGGAAATGAAGTTTTGTTTTTTAATGAATTTGATGAGTATCTCGAAAATAAGAGCTTTTGCAGAATGAATTATGGAGATTACGTTCTTACAGAATTTCTTCCAACCGACAGATTCAGTTATATCCGCAATGCGGTAGATGATGTGTTGAGTACGGGATGTGTTCCGATAGTTGCACATATTGAGAGATATGAATGCATGGCTTCCAACATTGAAAATGTAAGAACAATCCGCAATATGGGAGCGGATATACAGATTAATGCTTCGAGTGTTACAGGCGGTGGCGGAAAGAATGTCAAGAAGTTTGTTCACAGCCTGCTAAAAGAGCAGCTCGTTGATTATATAGGAACAGATGCACACAGATGTGAAGGCAGCCGCGTTCCCAATATACGTGAATGCAGCAATATTCTATACAGAAAATATGATGAGAAATATGTTGACTCCATATTATATGGCAATGCAATGGACAGAATTATACAGTAAGCAACACATTGAAATGCGATTATTTATATATTTAAGAAATGAGGAGAAATACAGAAAATGAATCAGCAGAACAAAGAAAATACTGATGAAATCGAAATTGACTTAGGAGAAATATTCGGTCTGTTACTTCACAGACTCTGGCTCATCCTTTTATGTGGCATTGCATGCGGCATTATAGGATTTATCGTAAGCAGTTTTATCATTACACCAAAGTACGATTCGACAACAAAGATTTACATACTTAACAGACAGAATAATGATAATCTTACATTAAGTGATACACAGCTTGCTTCACAGCTTACAAAGGACTACACAGAACTCGTAAAGAGCCGTTATGTATTAGAGACAGTTATAAAGCAGTGCGGACTTAATGAATCATATGGAAAGCTTCTTGACCGTGTTACAGTTGCCAATACAACAGATACGCGTATTATTTCTATAACAGTGCGTGATGAAAGTCCACAGGCAGCACAGACAATCGCTAATGCTATAAGAACAGTATCTGCAAGCCACATTAAGTCAGTTATGGATATAGAAGCTGTCAATGTTGTTGATGAGGCTAATCTTCCATTATCACCTGCCGCACCATCTATTACAAAGTACACAGCACTTGCGGCAGCAATTGGTATCGTGCTTAGTGCGATAATTATTGTTATATGCTATCTTCTTGATGATACAATCAAGTCATCAGAAGATATTGAAAAATATCTTGGACTTAGCACACTTGCCCTGATACCTCTTAATACTGGAGAAGAGCTTTCTAAGAAAGGTGACAGAAGAGGAAGTGAGAGAAGAAGTGCCAGAACTGAGGAAGAAATCGGTGTAGAAACTGTAAAAGCACCTTCAGGCAGACGTACATCAGGACAGGCATCATCATCGGCAGCAAAGCCAAATAACCAGAGAGTAAATGCTTCTAATTCAAAGAATCAGACAAAGCAGAAAGTTGAACTTAACAATTCTTCAACATCAAGAAAAGTTAAGACATCCGAAGCGGCAAAGAAATATCTTGATGATGGAATAGAACTTATTGATGATTGAGCAAAAGTTGAAAGGGATTAAACAATGCAGGAATTTACAATAAAGCAGACAATACTTGATTATAGAAGCAAAGAAGCATTTAAGACATTAAGAACTAACATAGAATTTTCAGGTGAGGATACAAAGGTAATATTTCTTACCAGTACAACACCTAATGAAGGTAAGAGTACGGTTTCATTTGAACTTGCACAGTCATTTGCACAGAATGGAATGAAAACACTTCTTATAGATGCCGACCTTAGAAAATCAGTTATGAAATCAAGAGGTAAGAAAGGTAAAGTAAAGTATGGACTTACACATTATCTTTCAGGAAAGACAACATTTGAGAATGCACTGTGTGCAAGTGATGTAGATAATTTCTACATGATATTTGCAGGTCCGGTGCCACCAAACCCAAGTGAACTTCTCGGCAATGACAGATTTAAGAATATGATAGAAGCATCAAGAAAGATGTTTGATATAGTAATCGTTGATACACCACCTATCGGAAGTGTTATTGATGCGGCAGTAGTATCTAAGTTCTGTGACGGAGGCATCCTTGTAATTGGATGTGGCGATATAAGTTACAGATATGCAAAAAAGTCAAAAGAACAGCTTGAACTTGCAGGCTGCAAAATACTAGGCTGTGTACTTAACAAAGTTAATTTTTCAAGCAGCAGCTATTATGGCAAATACTATGGCAAGTATTATGGTAAATATTACGGTAAATACTATGGCAAGTATTATGGCAATTACAGCAATGAAGACAATTAATCTGATGAACATATAATCCGCAAGGGTTATATGTTCATCACATATAGAAAAATAAGTCTACCAAAGATAATGTTATAATATTTACGAAAAATAAGGGGGGGGGGTAATACAAAATGCAGTATTGCTACAACAGAAAGTATGAGGGATAACGAATGTATAGGAAAAAGTCAAATGGATGGTTCAAACATTTCGATTTTATAATAATTGATTTATTATGTGTCCAGTTTTCATATGTACTGGCATACTTTTTCCGTCATGGATTGACGAACCTTTATGAAGTTGAGTTATACAGAAATATGGCATTGATGATAGAAATTGCCGATTTGATAGTTATCTTTATGCTCGAACAGTACAAGGGTGTCCTAAGGAGAGGATATTACAACGAATTCATGTCAGTATTAAAGCAGATGATATTTATTGAATTAATATCAAGTATGTATCTGTTTACAATAAAGAGCGGTGGATTTTCACGTGTTGTATTATATCTGATGGGAGCTTTTTATCTTGAACTTTCTTATATTACAAGAGTCTTGTGGAAAAATCACCTTAAAAAGAAAATGGCAGAGGGCGGCAAGCGTTCTCTTTTAATAGTGACAACAAGAGCGTCTGCCGAGGATGTTATAAAGAATGTGCGTGCAGAAAATTATGACCTGTTCAATATAAGCGGACTTGTAATCTCTGATTCTGATATGACAGGCAGAACAATAGGCGGCGTAAAAGTTGTTGCCAATATGCAGAATGTCAGTAAATACATATTAAAGAACTGGGTAGATGAAGTATTTATCAACATGGAATCAAGAACGGAATATCCGCAGGAACTTGTTGACGACCTCGTTGAAATGGGCGTTGTTGTTCATTTTAATCTTTATAATATCGAAAATGTTGCAGGAAACAGACATGCAGTTGAAAGACTCGGTAATTACACGGTTCTTACATCAAGCATGAACTATGCGACAAACAAGCAGGCATTTGCAAAACGAACAATGGATATTGCAGGCGGTATAGTCGGATGTATCTTAACCGGAATCATCTTTATATTTATAGCACCTGTTATATACATAAGCTCACCAGGTCCTATCTTTTTCTCACAGACAAGAGTAGGACAAAATGGGCGGCGCTTTAAAATCTATAAGTTCCGCAGCATGTACATGGATGCTGAGGAACGCAAAAAAGAACTTATGGCACAAAACCGTGTCAAAGATGGCATGATGTTCAAGATGGACTTTGACCCGCGAATCATCGGCAACAGAATCCTTACTGACGGCACAAAAAAGACAGGCATCGGTCACTTCATCCGTGTTACATCACTCGATGAATTCCCACAGTTTTTTAATGTGCTTAAAGGTGACATGTCACTTGTCGGCACACGTCCCCCAACGGAGGACGAAGTTGAAAAGTACGACCTTCACCACCGTGCTCGCCTCGCTACCAAACCCGGCATAACCGGCATGTGGCAGGTCAGCGGCCGCAGCAAAATCACCGATTTCGAGGAAATCGTAAAACTCGACACACAGTATATCGAGAAGTGGAGCATCGGGCTGGATATTAAGATTTTGTTGAAGACAGTGGGCGTGCTGTTTAAGAAAGATGGGGCGATGTGATGGGAGAAAAGAAAAAAATATTATATATTGTTGAAGCGATGGGGGGAGGAATTTTTAGTTATATAGTTGATCTTTCAAATGAATTAATTAATTATTATGATATATATATTGCATATGCAGTTAGAAAACAAACGCCTCAAAATTATATGGATTATTTTGATAAAAGAATTAATCTTATTAAAGTGGAAAATTTTTGCAGATCAATAAATCCAATAAAAGATATTAAAGCGATGCTTGAATTAAAGCAAATTGAAAAAAAAATAAAACCAGATATTATTCATTTACATAGTAGTAAGGCTGGTGCGATTGGTCGTATTGCATTTAATGGTAAAATACCTATGTTTTATACACCACATGGATATAGTTTTTTGATGGAAAATTGCAATGCGATTAAACGTATATTATTTAAAAGTATTGAGTATATATGTGCAAAAAGAAAATGTGTTACAATAAGTTGTAGTGCTGGTGAACATTTGGAAACCTTGAAGTTAACAAAGAAAGCAGTGTATGTTAATAATGGAATTAATATAAATGAACTTCAAAAGAATATTGATAAAACAGAAAAAATAAATCATCCTTTTACCGTTTTTACATTAGGAAGAATATGTTATCAGAAGGATCCAACATTATTTAATGAAATAGCAAAGCAACTTTCTGATATTAGATTTATTTGGATTGGAGATGGTGAATTAAGAAATGAACTGAATAGTTCTAATATAGAAGTTACAGGATGGGTTGATAGAATGAAAGCAATTAAATATGCTGTTAATGCGGACGTTTTTATTTTGCCTAGTAGATGGGAGGGATTACCAATTTCTTTGCTGGAAGCAATGTATATGAAAAAAATATGTATAGTTAGTAATGTTATTGGTAATAGAGATGTTATAATTAATAATTATAATGGTTTTATATGTTTAAATGCAGATGATTTTATAAAAAAAATTAAGACAGTTCGTATAAATGATTTTGACAGTGTTGTTGAGAATGCTCATGATGAAATATTAAAAAAGTATAATACACAAATAATGGCTAGTGAGTATAAAGATATATATGAAAATTCTTTATTATAAAATTGTATATGATTATAATATATGTTAAATATAATGCAGGAGAATAAGGCATGATTGCAGCAATTGTTGTATGGTACAATCCGAGTGTGGAAGAAATTGCACATGTGAACGATTATATTAATGATGTAGAAGAAGTAGTAATTATGGATAATTCAAAAAATAATAATTTCTGCAGCATAAAAAAATACATAAAGAATTACAATAAAATTGTATACAGGCATTATGTGCAAAATGTTGGATTGTGTGTAGCATTAAATAATGGATTAAAATTAATAAATGATAGTGGATATAAATGGGCATTGATAATGGACTCTGATAGTTCTTTTATAACTAATATTGTGGCGGTTTATAAAAAATATATACAAAAAGATAATACATTAGATATAGCTGTATTATCGCCGGTACATGTTTTTGATAGAAGTAAAGAGAAACCATTTTTTGGCGTAAAAAATTTGAAGTGGGCAATGACATCAGGCTGCTTGTATAATTTGGAGATTTTTAATATAATAGGTGGTTTTAAACAAGAATTATTTGTGGATGGTTTGGATATAGATTATTGTTATAGAGCAAGAAAAAATGGTTATAAAATAATAGAATTTTCTGAAGCAAAATTAAATCATCATCCGGGAGACACTAAAACAATTAATTTATTAAATAGGTATGAATTTAAATATGGTATAGCATCGCCGTGGAGATATTATATGCAAGCTAGAGCTATTGTATGGTTGATTTTAAAATATCATCATGTTGAAGATGTTTTTAGATATATATATAAGTGGCTAAAGATATTATTTTTGTTTGATAATAAAAAGAAGTATATAAATGAAATGCTAAAAGGAAGTATAGAGGGGGTTGATTTATGGAAGAAAGATAAGAAAAAACATTAATGAATGGTATTTGACAGGAGAATGTAATGGATAGAAAACGAGTACTTCAAGTGAATATTGATAATAATGGTGGCAATGGTGCATATGCATTGGTTCGTTATCTGTATTCATTTTTGAAAGAAGAATATGTGTTTGACTATTTTACAATGGGAAATTTTATTGATGATTTAGAATATGAAAATATTATTACAGAAGGTGGCAAATGTTATTCATCAAATCTGAGAAAAAATAAGTTAATAGGTCATATAAAATTACCATTTGTTTTTTATAAATTTCTCAAACAAAATTCATATGAAATTGTACATATTCATAGCGAAGTGGCATACAAACATTTTTTGTATGCGATTGCAGCTAAAAAGGCACATGTTAAAAAAATCATAATACATTCACATAGTAGTAATATTGATGGCTATAATAAAAAAATTAAATATGTATTTCATAAATTTTTTAAAAGTTTAGTTAATAAAATGGGAACAGATTTTTTGGCATGTTCATATTCTGCTGCTAAATGGATGTTTTCACCAAAAGTTTTAAATGATAAAAAATTTCATATTTTGCATAATGGCATTAATCCTTTGAAATATAAATTTTCTGATGAAATAAGAAATAAAATAAGAGATGAATACGGATTAAATAATTATACTATAATTGGACATGTGGGAGCTTTAAAAAAAGTTAAAAATCAAGAAAGGTTATTAAGTATTATTAATGATATTGATAAAGGTCAATATAAACTTATACTTATAGGGGATGGCGATGACAAAGAAAAATTAGAGCAACAAGTCAGTAATATGGGAATAAGTGACAATGTTTTATTTTTAGGAAATAGAACAAATGTGAATGAGTTGTTGCAAGCTATTGACGTATTTGTATTTCCATCATATTTTGAGGGGATTCCAATGGCTTTAATAGAAGCACAAACCGTTGGGATACCCATTATAGCTTCAGATAAAATTAATAATCATATTAAAATTAATTCTAATGTATGGTTTTGTTCTTTAGATGATGATAATAAAAAATGGATTTCATTAATTGAAGAATGTAAAAAACACCACATAAAATCTGAAGGATTTAAAAATGTATGTCTATCAGATTTTAACATTGAAAAAAGTGCAAAAGTGTTAGAGGCGGTATATAAGAATGATTAATATTAAAATAAAAAAACCTAACAAAAAAACATTTTTATTAACTTTATTTTTGGCATTGATTTCATTTTTGGCATTTTTAACAGAAAATAATAATATTGAATTGTTTGTCGTAACATTTGCCTTTGTTGTTATTTTAATACGTGCTAAAGTCTCATATTTTACTATATTCTCATTTATTATGTGGTTTAGTTTTTTACAAGAATATTTTGCATCTGTTAGTCGTAGGATGGCTGCTGGTAGATTAAAATGGGATTACAATGTTCCGATTTATTATAAAGAATTATACATCTGTTTAATATTTTTTTATATTTTTGAATTGGTTTTATTTGATTTAACAAAAGTTATTGATAATGAGAAGCAAATATATAAACAAAAAATAGAAATAAGTAAAAATACGATGTATTTGTATTCGACTATATCATTTTGTTTAATATTTTTGGCATATCCAAGTATACCAACAATGAATACATTATTGTCGCGGGATAAGGGGATTGTTTCATCATCGTTATTTGTTCCGATTGCTTTATTATTTTTGTCCATAACAATAGACTACTTTAAAAAAAGTCATTTTATAAAAATAATAACAATTATTGATATGTTATGGGTTATTCTTCATGGTGACAGGGTTATTGTTTTAGGATTTTGTGTATATCTCATACTTAAATATATGAATGACGGGAAAATAAAATTGAATAAGATTCGTAATATATTGTTTAATAAAAAAACAGTGGTTGTAACAATTGGTATTATTGCTGCAATATTGTTGAGTTTAAGGGTGCAAACGACTAGAATTGGCAATAGTTATAGTGTTAATATTGTTGATTTAGGAATGAGTATTTTAAAACAAGGAACGGCAGCCGATGTGGTACATTGTTTTAATTGTGCAACGGATATGTGGAAAAATGGAACGGCATTACATGGATATACATATATTTCATATATATCAAATATATTACCAAAGGCAAACGAAAGCTATAATCCATCGTTAATCTTAATGAAAAAATATAATACATTGGGAGGTGGACTCTTTTTTACTGAGCCTATGATGAATGGTGGTATTATATTGTGTATTGTTCATTCAATGATTTTTTTGCTTATTTTAGTGTGGCTTTTTAGTAAAAAAACAAAATATCGTTCTTATATGGTAATACCATTTGCAATCTTGATATTTAGATTTGCTTGGTATGCAAGTTTAGCAGGATTGGTGAAAATGCTTATATATTATGTACCTATTTTGTATTTTACATCAAAAATATTAAAGTGAGCATATATAATGTATATATGTAAAAACATAAAAGAGGAAAATTAATAATGGAAAATGAAATATTGGTAAGTGTTGTATGTTTGACATATAATCATGAAAAATATATAGAAAAAGCAATTAAAAGTATGTTAAATCAAGAAACGGATTTTAAATATGAAATAATAGTTCATGATGATTGTTCTCAAGATGCAACACCTGAAATTTTAAAGAGCTATATTGCTAAGTATCCAGATAAAATACGAATAATACTGCAAAACGAAAATCAGCATTCTAAGGGAACAAATATACTTGATGATATTGTTTTACCTGTTGCTAGAGGTAAATATATAGCTTTGTGCGAAGGTGATGATTATTGGGTTGATGATAAGAAGTTACAAAAACAAATTGGTGCATTTGCAAAACATCCAGAATGTTGGATATGTGCACATCAGGTAAAAAAAATAAATGCTGATGATACAAAAAGAATAGGACAAATAGCACCGAGTGATAAAAATGTAATATTCAGCACTACGGAAGTAATTGCAGGAAATGGTGACTTTGTTGGAACGAATAGTTTAATTATCAATAAGAAAGTATTTGATATAAATTATAAATTTTGGAAAAAGTATAGGATTGACTATTTTTTACAAATAATGGGGTCGTTAAAAGGCGGCATGATTTATTTATCTGATGAAATGTCAGCGTATAGATGTTGTTCAGATAACTCGTGGACAAGTCGTATGTTGAAAAATCCTCAAAAACATATAGAACATTTTCAAAAAATGATAGATACATTGGAACAATTGAATGTAGATACGGATGGCATATACAATGATATAATAAATAAAAAGGTCATATATCAGAAATTTAATATTTTGAAAATTGAAAAGAGGTACAAGGATATTTTCAAAAAAGAAAATTACGATATATTAAGAGAAATTTCTGGTAGAGAAAAAATTAAATTGATAATAAAGATTTGTTTCCCATTTGTTGACAAAGTTATGGAGTGGAGAAAGTATGCAAAATAAAAAAATTTTAGTGAATTTTATTTGGAGATTTGCAGAACGATGTGGTGCTCAGTTAGTTACTTTTATTGTATCTATCGTGTTGGCACGTATTCTTGCTCCTGAGGATTATGGAACAATTGCATTGATAACGGTTTTCACAACTATTTTGCAAGTGTTTGTAGACAGCGGACTTGGAACAGCATTGATTCAAAAAAAGAATGCTGATGACATGGATTTTTCGTCAGTGTTTTATTTTAATTTTATTGTTTGCATTATTTTATATATATGTATGTTCTTTTCTGCACCATTTATTTCAAAATTTTATAATGACAATTCACTTACACCAGTTATTCGTGTTATTAGCCTTACAATTGTTATTTCTGGAGTAAAAGGAATTCAGCAAGCATATGTTTCCAAATACATGATGTTTAAACGATTCTTTTTTTCTACAATAGGTGGGACAATTTTTTCTGCTATTTTAGGAATTATATTAGCATATGAGGGATGTGGTGTTTGGGCATTGGTTGCACAGCAATTATCAAATACAGCTATTGATACATTGATATTATGGCTTACTGTTAAATGGCGTCCCAAAAGAATTTTTTCCTGGAAGCGATTGAAAGCACTTCTATCCTTTGGCTGGAAATTGTTGTTATCTTCTCTTTTAGATACATGTTATAGTAATTTACGGAATCTTATTATAGGAAAGTTATATTCGTCAGCTGATCTTGCGTTTTATAATCAGGGTGATAAATTTCCTAAGGTGATAGTTACGAATGTAAATACATCAATAGATAGCGTATTGTTGCCAACAATGTCTGGGGCACAAGATAATAGAGAACGAGTTAAAAATATGACGCGGCGTGCTATTAAAACAAGTACATATATTATGGCTCCTTTTATGATGGGCTTAGCTTTTTGTGCAGAGCCTATTGTTAGATTAGTTTTAACAGATAAATGGTTACCTTGTGTTGTGTTTCTTAGAATTTTTTGTATAACATATATGTTTTGGCCTGTACATACAGCTAATTTAAATGCTATTAATGCTATGGGAAGGAGTGATTGGTTTTTAAGACTTGAAGTTATAAAAAAAACTATGGGTATGATAATTCTTTTATCAACAATGTGGTTTGGCGTTAAAGCAATGGCATATAGCTCACTTTTAACTAGCGTGTTGAGTCAGATTATCAATTCGTGGCCCAATCGCAAACTTTTAAATTATGGTTATTTAGAACAAGTTAGAGATTTTGCACCGGGTATTATATTGGCAGTTTTTATGGGATTATGTGTTTATATAATTGGATATATACCATTAAATGATGGAGCCACATTAATAATACAGATTATAGTTGGTGCAGCAATTTATATTGGAATGTCAGCGATATTAAAGTTAGAGGAATTTGAATATTTGATCGGAATGATTAAATCATTTCGTAAATGATAAGGAGAGTATATAATGACAGAAAAAATTCTTGTTACACGTTCATCTATGCCTGATTTTGATGAGTATATAAATGAAATAAAACCGATGTGGGAAAGTCATTGGCTTACTAATATGGGACCTAAGCATAAACTATTTCAACAACAATTGATTGAATATATGGGCGTAGAAAATATAGAACTTTTTACTAATGGTCATATGTCGTTGGAATTAACATTGCAAGCAATGAATTTACGTGGAGAAGTGATAACAACCCCATTTACGTTTGCGTCAACAACACATGCAATTGTAAGAAACGGACTCACGCCAGTGTTTTGTGATATAGATCCTGACACAATGACAATTGATACTGATAAATTAGAACAACTTATAACTGATAAAACATGTGCGATTATGCCGGTGCATGTATATGGAAATATATGTGATATTGAAGAAATAGAAAGGATAGCACATAAATATGAAATAAAGGTAATTTATGATGCTGCACATACATTTGGTGAGACATATAAGGGAGTTGGAATAGGAACTTTTGGTGATGCATCATGCTTTTCTTTTCATGCAACAAAAGTGTTTAATTCTATAGAAGGTGGGGCTGTTTGCTTTAAAGATAAACACCTTGGAGAAAAATTATATGATTTGAAAAATTTTGGTATTCATGGACCAGAAGAGGTTGATGCAGTTGGAGCCAATGCAAAAATGAATGAATTTTGTGCGGCTATGGGAATATGTAATTTACGTCATGTTGATGAAGAAATTGCAAAAAGAAAAAAAGTGGCAGAAAGATATAGAGAGAATCTTGAAAATATAGATGGTCTTAAATTAAATGTTCTTCAAAAGGATGTAAAAAGTAATTATGCATATTTTCCAGTTGTTTTTGAAGAGAAAATTTTTGGTTCTAGTAGAGCAGAGGTATTTGATAAGTTGGCTGAAAATGGTATATTTGCAAGAAAATATTTTTATCCACTAACAAATACATTTGAGGCGTTTCATGGTAAATATGATGTTATGAAAACGCCAGTTGCATTACATATTAGTAAAAGAGTTCTTACATTACCTATGTATGCGGATTTAAGCGATGAAGATATTGATAGAATTTGTGATGTAATATTGAGTTGTAAATATTAAATTGTATGGGGAAAATGTTATGAAAAAAATATTATTATTAGGTGGCTCTGCACAGCAGATAATAGCAATTCAAACAGCAAAACGACTGGGATATCATACTGTTTTATGTGATTATTTGAAAGATAATCCAGGACAATATTATGCTGATAAGTTTTATTTAACAAGTACAACAGATAAATTGTCAGTTTTAGATGTGGCAAAAAAGGAGAAAGTAGATGGAGTGCTTGCTTATGCATCGGATCCAGCTGCACCTACAGCAGCATTTGTTGCTGAAAAATTAGGATTAGCAGGTTCTCCATATAAGTCTGTAGAAATTTTATGTAATAAGGATTTATTTCGAAAGTTTTTATTTGAACATGATTTTTGCACGCCAAAGGCAAAGGGTTATAATGATATTGATAGTGCATTAAGTGATATAAAAAATGGCTATTTTAATTTGCCAGTAATTGTAAAGCCAGTAGATTCATCAGGCAGTAAGGGCGTATCGAAAATAGAAGAATTTAATAATATAGAACATAATTTAGAGAATGCTATGGCTTTTTCGAGAGGAAAGCGTATTATAGTTGAAGAATTTATAGAGAAGTATGGTTATCAAATTGCAGGAGATGGTCTTTCGGTTGATGGAGAACTTGTCTTTAGATATTTTGCAAATGATCATTTTGATAGTAGATGTAAAAATCCGTTTGTACCTGTATCTGCAAGTTTTCCATACAATATGCCAGAAGAAATACAATGGAAAATTCATAATGAGATTCAAAGATTATTAAAATTGTTGAATATGGGAACTACTACATATAATTTTGATTTGCGTATAGATAAAGATTTTAATGTATATCTGATGGAGGTTGCTCCAAGGGATGGAGGAAATTATATTCCAGATGTAATAAAATATGCAACGGATGTTGATCTTGTTGAATGTTCAGTTAAAGCTGCAATGGGAGAAAAAATTGATTATAATATAAAAGAAGAAAAAGGATTTTATTCGTATTTTGCTGTACATAGTATAGATTCAGGTGTTTTGGAAAGTGTGGATATAACTGATGAGGCGATGAAACATATTGTTGAAAATCATATTATAAAAAAGCCAGGAGATTGGATAGATGCTTTTACAGGTGCAAATACAACATTGGGATGTTTGATTATGAAATTTGATAATTTAGAGCAAATGTTACACATGATGGATTGTTCAAATGAATGGTGTTCTGTAAAATTAAAGAATTGAAAGGTGAATTGTACAAGAATGAAAGAAATTGGAGGTTATATAGAAGTAGAATATTATAAAGGTAAAATGCTTTATGATGATGGTGTTAAAATTAATTGTGGAAGGAATGCTTTGGAATACATTATACTTGCTAAGAAAATTAAACGGATATTGATGCCTAAGTTTATGTGTGATTCATGTAATGGTGTTTTGGCAAGAAATAACGTCAGTGTAAGATATTATTCTATAGGATATGATTTTAAACCACAATTAAAAAATGTTTATGATGACGAATATATATATATTGTGAATTATTATGGACAATTAACAAATGAATATATAGCGTCAATTGGTTATAAAAATATTATTGTTGATAATTCACAAGCATATTTTCAAAAACCAATTTCAGGGGTAGATACTATTTATACATGTCGTAAATTTTTTGGCGTTTCAGATGGGGCAATTGTATATACAAGTAATACAATTGACATAACATTACAAGATGAATCATTTGAAAGAATGCGTTTTTTGATGGGGCGTTTTGAACGTTCGGCATCGGAATTTTATGATGAATATGTGAATAATAATCATTTGTTTAAAAATGAGCCTATTAAAAGAATGTCAAAATTGACTGAAAATTTATTACATTCGTTTGATTATGATATGATAAAAAATAAAAGAACAGAAAATTTTCGATACTTACATGAACATTTAAGTTGTATAAATAAATTAACTCTTGATTTGGTTGAGGGGGGATATATGTACCCTTTGATGATTGAAAATGCAGAAAAAGTAAGAAAACAATTGCAAAAAAAGAAAATATATATTCCGATTTTATGGCCTTCAGTTTTTTCAATGTGTAAGAAGGAAGAAAAAGAGTATTATATGGCAGATAATATTTTACCGCTTCCAGTAGATCAGCGATATGATATAAATGATATGCAGTATATTATTGAGGAGATTTTAAATGAAATCTAAAGGAAAAAGATTATTGATTTTGGGTGCAACAGCAGGAGAAATATCTTTAGTAAAAAGAGCACAAGAATTTGGTATATATGTAATAGTAACAGATAATCATAAAGATTATTCTTTGGCTCCTGCAAAATATATAGCGGATGAAGCTTGGGATATTAGTTGGTCAGATATTGATTTGTTAGAAAAAAAATGTGTTGATAATCATATAGATGGTGTTCTGGCAGGGTATAGTGAATTTAGAGTTGAAAATATGATAAAATTATGCGAAAGACTCAATTTACCATGTTATATTAATTCAGAACAGTTAGATATAACAAGAGATAAAATCAAGTTTAAAGAATGTTGTAGAAGATATGGTGTTCCAGTTGTAAGAGAATATAAATCTATAGAGGAAGTTGATAAATTTCCTGTTATTGTTAAACCAACAGACAGAGCAGGTTCAATTGGTATAAGTATAGCAAATAATTTAAAGGAATTAGAAAAAGCATATCAATATGCATATGAGATGTCTGTAGAAAAAAGAGTTATTATTGAAGAGTATATTTATAAAGCTGATAAGGTGGATTTTTATTATTTGGCAGAAAATGGTCAATTAACCCTTTTAACGTCGTGTGATACTATTAATGCTAAAAACAATGGATTTTCAAAGGTTGTTCAAAGTGCTTGGCTGTATCCGGAAAAAAACTTGAAATCATATAATTTAAAAGTTAAAGAAAATATTGAAAAAATGATACATGGAATGAACATAAAATATGGATGTGTTTTTTTCTCAGGCTTTGTAGATGAAAATAATGAATTTGTTTTTTTTGAATGTGGGTATAGATTAGAAGGTGCACATCAATATTATTATTCTCAAAAGAGGGGACCATTGAATTTTTTAGATACATTTATTTTTCATTCTTTATATGGAAACACCTCAATGGTTAAAAGAACAGCAATTAATGAAAATATGAAATGTGTTACAATAAATGTTTTTGCCAAGTCTGGTATTATTGCCCAAATTGCTGGAGTACAACAAATAGAGAGTATGGAAGATTGTACAAAATCATTATTGTATGGAAGAATTGGACAGCAATGTGATGATAGTAAGGCGATTTTGGACAAAATTTATGTTTTTGCATTTAGTAGTGAATCTGCAATAAAATTAAAAGAAAATGTTGATAAAGCATATGATTTATTGAAAATTTCAGATGCTAATGGTAATGATATGATTTATGACAGAATTGATACAGAAAAAATAATTTCATGGTGGGAATGAAATTAGTATTTTATTAGAGCGGTATTGATTCTATTTTTATATGTATAAATAAAAAATATGGAGGAAATCGAATGAAGAATTGTAAAAAAATCATTTCACTACTGTTAGTTGTGATGATTGTATTTACTTCAAACGGTATGACGACAATGGCAGAAAATGTAGATTTATCATCTTTAATTGATAAATCAAAGACCGTTGAAAGTTCGGAAGTTTCGGATTCCGGTGATAAAGTATCAGAAGTAACACAAAATTATGAGTCGGAAGCAGATGATGAAACAAAAGAAGAAACAGATTCAAAAAAAGAAACAGATGAGAAGGCTATAAAAAATGATAACGAATTAAAATCAGAAGATGTACAATATTTCGCATCGGAAGAAGATATTGAAAATAGTTTTGTAATAGCAGCCAATCAATCAATAATGGTTAATCCGATGAAAACGGCATATATCGGTATAGAGACAGAGAATGCAAAGATTGGATATGTTATATATAAGTATAATGACGGAGTAGATAATCCTTCCGAGGCAGGAACGAAGACGGTGCGTTCATGGGGAATCGGAGATTCTGTCCCTACAATTTCAGGCGGAGAAGTTGCAATAATTACAGCATATTCAGGTGATGTAGAATGTAAGTCAACATCAAAAGAAGCATTTAATGTAATGTCTTCGGCTTCGGGTTTAGTAAATCAGAATATTGCAAGTGAAGAGACATATATTATAAAAAATAATTCTAATGCCGGCATTGATTTAAAATTGGATGTGAATGCTGTTTATGACTATGCAAAATACAATGAAAAGTATGCAGTTACGGATTTTGGTTATTCAAAGATAAGTTTATCTCAATATATAAATAAAAGTGCTACTATTGCAGTAACAAATAAAAATGAAGAAGCAGTAACAGTATATTATCTGAGTGATAATGCGTCTTTGGTTTCTGTGCAGAAGTCTGAAAGCCCTGCCTTGATAAAAGTGGAACTTGAATCAGGAAAAAGCTGGTATTTTGAAAATACGGGAGATAAAGGAACGTCAATACAGACAGAATATACTAAGAGTGGCGGATTGGAATATGCAGTATATACAAAAGAAGATAAAATATATGAATTTAATTATAATGCGACTTTTGCAAGCTACTTGGGTATTGGCTATAAAGAGGTAATAACAAATAATGGAGAAAATACAGTAAACTTTTATCTGCCGGGATTTTTTGGATTTATAGAAAATCATGAAACAGAAGAAAAGGCCTTGATAAAAGTAGAACTTGAATCAGGAAAGAGCTGGTATTTTGAAAATACGGGAGATAAAGGTACAAGAATAATAACGCAACATGATGTAAAATGGCCATATTATTTAAATCTTAATTGGGGGGCTTATGTAAAATATGATGATAATAATAAAGTTGTGGATTTTAGATATTCGTCATGTGAAACAGCATATTTAGATGCAGGCTATAAAGAGGTAATAACAAATAACAGCGAAGAAACGGTAAACTTTTATCTTCCGGGCTTTTATACTTTTATTGAAAGCAGAGAATCAGATCAGCCTGCATTATATACTTTTACATTGGAACAGGCTCAGACATTGACAATTAACAATACATATTTGCAGGAACTTCAGTTTGGTTCATACAGTGAAGCGGTAATAAATCTGACATGTGAAGTTACAGACAAAACAGGAAAAGTAAGCAAATATGAACAGCAGGCTAATGCTAAATATATGCAAAAGGGTAATGATGTTAAACAAAAAATCACATCAAGAGGTGATTCTGTTGTATACATCTATACTCCATATTTGATATATAAATATGCAACTAATATGCCAGATTTTGAGATACTTGATTCGGTTGTTTACAACGATGAAAAAGATAATATTGATTTAATTAATTCTGAGAAGAGACTTGCAAATACTTCATTCGATACATTTTCGGTAAAATGTACGGCTAATAGTAAAATATTTGTTGACAGATATGAGTTAAGACAGGATGGTAATGTAATTTCAACAAATGCAAATGGTGAATTTAATAATCTTAAAGTATCACAGTTTAATGCAAATGAATATGTATATATAAGAACATATTATGCGGATGGACAGTATAATGATAATCGAATTCATCTTAGTATTATAAATGTTACTAATAACCCGATTAATAATCTCAGCATTTTATCAAATTGTTCAATAGGTGTACCTGATGATGTGCCGATTGTAGGCGGAAAAGAAATCAGTTTATATGAATTGAAACTTCCGTTTGATTCTTCTATAGAGGATGATCTTAAAACATATACGATTTCATTAACGGGCGGAGATTTAGCGGATGCCGGTGACATGAGCAGTGACATTCCTGAGGTAAAAGAAAAAATCAGAAAATATAAACAAAAAGTTCAGGAATTATCCGGAATGGATATTGGTTCACGAAATGTAAGTTCCGCATACAGGTATCTTAAAGATAATTTTAAATTTCCAAAGCTTCCGAAAAATGAAAGTTCATTCAGTATTGAACCAGAAATGGAAGTAGTCGGATATATTGATTTTAAAATATCTGATACAGGCGAGTATATTATTTCAGATGTACAAGTTGTATTGACAATGTCTCTTTCAGGAGAAGGTTCATATGCTTTTGCTATTGCATTTGTTCCTATGTCAATAAAATACGGATTTTCTGCTTCAGCAGGTCTTACATTAACTGTTGATTGGTCTAACTGTAATACAGAAGTTCTGCTTGATACTGCACTTGAAGGTATGCTTGGAATTCAGGCAGGCGTGGATAATGTTGCATATGCAGGATTAAAGGGAACACTGGCTTGGAATCTTACCCTGAATGTGGGTGATAACGGAAAGATAAAAAATAATAATATCGAAGGAAAAATAATTGCATATGTAGGTGTTCTAGGTTATGACTATGACAAAGACATATTTACCGGAACATATACAATGAAAGAGGATTATGAAACTATAAATAAATGGTCGCATGAATCTATTTTCAATAGCATGGATGGAATATATAATCTGGATAATTATCATCTGAGTGAATCCGAACAGGCTGAATGGCTGCAGACGGATGAAAGTGGGAAAACCAATACATACAATATTATAGAAAATAAATCTGCGAATGCAGCTGCACCGGTTATGATTTCATCAAAAGATGCCACGGTTATGGTATACATTGATAAAAATACTTCAAGAGAGTCACAGAATGCAATGCAGCTTATGTATAGCGTATATAAGGATGGAACATGGAGTGAAGGAAAAGCTGTAGATAATAATAGCACAGCAGATTTTTCACATATGTTATATGTTTATAATGATGAAATATATGTTGTTTATCAGGATGCAGAGCAGGAGTTTGCATCTACGGATACAATAAATGATTGTACGACCAAGCTTGGTATATCTGTTGCAAGATATGATAAGGACGCAGACAAATTTACGGATATTACAAGAATCAGTTCAGATAAAAATAATATTTATGAATCACTTCCTGTACTTGGCGAGGTAGACGGAAAACTTACAGCAGTGTGGAATTCTAATAAACAGGCTGATTATTTTAAGTGTAATGAGACTAATAATATTGAATATTCACAGCTTGTCGATGGTAAATGGACGAAACCTAAGACTGTTATCAGTAATGAGAATTGTATAACATATATTCAGATTTATAATGGAAAAATTGTATATGTAACAGATGATGATAATAATCTTACAACTACAGATGATAAGAGTATGTATATTGTCGGAGATGATGGTGTAAAATCAAAACTTGCAGCCGGATATATAACCAATCTGAAAGCATACAATATTGGTGGAACGGATGTTTTCACATATATGTGCAATGGCAGTATATATATTATCGATTCAGACAGTTCATTAGCAGAGATTGCCGTTAATGGTACATCATATGCAATAGAGGATTATTATGTATGTGATGATATAATTTATTTTATCCAGAACAATAACGGAAAAGCACAGTTATTCAGTGCAAAGAAAAAATCAGGTAACTGGTATTCACCACAGTGCATTATGTCTGAAGATGGATATTATTATAATCTAAGTGTTTCGGGTTCAGATGAAAATCCTATAGCAGTTGTCTTAAAAAGTACAATAAAAGACGCTGAAAAAGGATATGATGTTAATAATAGCATCGGATATATAAAACTTGGTGAAAAATATGATATTGCACTTAATGACCTTACATATGATTCATCAAAGATTAAATCAGGCGAAGAAAATGAATTTAAGCTGATGATTGCAAATAACGGAAGTGAGTATGTGGATAATGTATTTGTTTCAGTTAGTGATGATGACGGAAATGAGATTTATTCAGAAATGATAACAGTCAATCTTAATCCTGGTCAGTCAGAAGAATATGTAGTTAAATTCAACCTTCCTGATACATTAAGTGACAAATATAATTTAAAGATATATACAAAAACCGATGGTGAAAACATTGATTTTGATGCAACAGATGATAATACAAAAGTTATTAATTGTCGTGAAAGCAAGCTTGAGATAAAGACAAGTATAACCAAGCATCAAAAGGGTGATGTAATTACATTTACGGTTATTAATAATGGTAGTACATCTTCAGATGCACAGATAAATATGTACAATGAAAATGATGAATTGGTATACACATATAAAATGTATGACGTTTCTCCTGCTGAAAAGAGGAATACAGAATTAACTGTTGATTCGTCATTGTTCGGAAAGGCAAAAGAAGGAGAGGCTGAGAAGTTCCTTATAAAAGTTGATTCTGAAAATAATACATCAGTAAATAATTATTGTTATGAGTTGTTATATAATGATATTTACAGAGAATTCAAATTTATAAGCGATGATATAAAGCTTAGTGTTAATAGCAGCATAAAACTTGAATATACATCAGGATGGAATGAAAATATAAGATGGCTTTCTTCAGATGATTCTGTTGTTACAGTAGATGAAAATGGCGTTCTCAAGGCATTAAGAACAGGAAACGCGGTTATTACGGCATATAGTGGAACTCAGAAGGCTACATGTCTTGTAACCGTTACAGTAAAAGAGCTTGACAGAACGCTTAAAGTCGGAGATACAGGTTCAGATGTAAAAGAAGTACAGCAGTATTTAAAGAATCTTGGCTATCTTGACAGCGTGGTAGACGGAAGTTACGGAAATGCAACAAAAGCAGCTGCAAAAATCTTTCAGGCAAATGAAAGTCTTTATGTAGATGGCGAGATAGGAAATGCATCATATAAGATAATGCAGCAGACAAATAATAAATTTAGTGCATTGAAAAAAGGAATGAATGGAAATGCAGTAAAAGTAATGCAGACATATCTTATAAAACTTGGCTATCTTGGAGGAACAGCAGATGGAAGCCTTGGTTCTGTAACAGAGGCAGCTATAGTGAGATTCCAGAAGGATAATGGACTTTATGCAGATGGAGAGGCAGGACTTAAAACACTTAGTAAATTATATTTAAAATAATTGTTGGACTAAATGGGCAGAAACATGCAAAATAAAGCGGTTTCTGCTCATTTTTAATAGGGCTGTCTTGTAAAAAGTATTAAATTATGATAAATTTAATATATAGAATTATCGTTAATAATATTCACAAGGAGGAATACGTATGAAAATTAATAAGATAAAGATTCATATATTGTTTATACTTGTATTTTGTTTTGTTATTAGTTATAAAACAGATACAAAGGCACAGGAATATTTGAATTATGAAGATGATTATGTAGATTTAATACAAGAAGGAAATTACGGTACAGATGAAGGTAAAGAGACAGTTGAATTTTACAGCTCAACTGATTATACAGAAGTAAAGGCTGTAATCAAAAAAGGGCTTCTCGATGTTTCAGATAGTATTGATATAAAGGACTATCAGGTTCCTAAAACTGATATCAGAGCTATATATCAGGAAGTTATCAATGAAAATCCAGAATTGTTTTTTGTTTCAGGAGGATATTCATATTATTATACAACATCTGGATATATTGATAGTCTTATACCATATTACATATCAGATTCAAAAGATGAGATTAAAGCAATGAAAGTTAAATTTGATGAATCTGTTGATAAATTGACAAAAGAAATTGATGAAGGATTAACAGATGTAGATAAGGCATTAGAGGTACATAATTATATAGCATCACATGCAAAGTACAATACAGACGCGTACAATGCGGCAACATTGACAGAGATTGACCATTCAGCATATGGCATATTAGTAGATCATACAGGTGTATGTGATGGATATGCACTTGCATATAGATATATAATGAAAGGCATATATAATATTGATACAGTTGTGGTAACAAGTTCCCAAATGTCGCATGCATGGAATCTTATAAAAATCGGTGACAGTTATTATCATGTTGATTTGACATGGGATGATGGAACGATGCATGCAGATAGTGGAATTATATATTATAATGTTGGATATAGATATTTTCTATTGAGCGATGAGGCTATCACAAGTATGTCAAATCCTCATTATGGCTGGGAAGATATAGGAATAAAGTGCGATAATACTTATTATGACAATATGTCATTGCATGATTATGATTTTGTTTTTTACGGAACAGGTGGTTACTATGATGGCGTATGGCATACAGTTGATGCTTTTAGAAGCAGGCTTACAGAACTTAATATGAATACGTTTGAAAGTAAAACATATCAATATTTGGATAATTTAACATATTTTTGTACATATGCAGTAGATAAAGATACTATATATTACGCTTCTCTTGGAACAAATAAAATATATTCATGTGATTTTACCGGAGCGAATTCAAAGCTGGTTGCAACTGTGGATAAAGAAATACATGCAATAGGATTTGAGAATGGTTATCTGAATTATTGTTGTAATGATTATACAGTATATACAACAGATATTAAAAAGACAGATTCAGGTGAAGTACAGTATGATAAATTGGATAGAGTTCTTACTGTTGGCAGTACTGGTGATGATGTAAAAAAAGTACAACAGTATTTAAAAAATCTTGGTTATCTTGACAGTGTAGTAGACGGAAGTTATGGAAATGCAACAAAAGCCGCTGTAATAATGTTTCAGGCAAATGAAGAATTGAATGTAAGCGGCGATGTAGATAATGATACTTATACTAAGATGCAGCAGACAGATAGAAAATTTAGTGCATTGAAAAAAGGAATGAACGGAAATGCAGTAAAAGTAATGCAGACATATCTTGCAAAACTTGGCTATAATGTAGGAACAGTGGATGGTGGATTTGGTTCAGTTACAGTAGAATCGGTAAAGAAATTCCAAAGTATAAATGGACTTTATTCAGATGGAGAGGCAGGATTAAAGACGCTTGCGGTATTGTATGGAGTATCACCAAAGAGTTATGTTGAGATAAAAACATTAGATAGAACCTTGACGGTAGGAAGTACAGGTTCGGATGTAAAAGATGTACAGCAGTATTTAAAGAATCTTGGTTATCTTGACAGTGCAGTAGACGGAAGTTACGGAAATGCAACAAAAGCCGCCGCAAAGATCTTTCAGGCAAATGAAGGCCTTTACGTAGATGGTGAGATAGGAAATGCATCATATAAAGTGATGCAGCAGACGAGTAAAAAATTTACAGCATTGAAAAAAGGTATGAGCGGAAATGCAGTAAAAGTAATGCAGACATATCTTATAAATCTTGGCTATCTTGACAGTGTAGCAGATGGAGGATTTGGAACTGTAACAGAAGTTGCATTAAAGAAGTTCCAGAGTGTTAATGGTCTTTATGCAGATGGAGAGGCTGGTATTAAAACACTTAAAGTATTATACGGCGTATCACCAAAAGCTAATGCAGATATAAAAAAATTGAATAGAACACTGAAGGTAGGAAGTACAGGTTCAGATGTAAAAGAAGTACAGCAGTATTTAAAGAATCTTGGCTATCTAGACAGTGTGGTAGACGGAAGTTACGGAAATGCAACAAAAACAGCCGCAAAGATCTTTCAAGCAAATGAAAATCTGTATGTGGATGGCGAGATAGGAAATGCATCATATAAGGTAATGCAGCAGACAAGCAAGAAATTTAAGGCGTTGAAGAACGGAATGAGTGGAAATGCGGTAAAAGTAATGCAGACATATCTTATAAATCTTGGTTATCTTGATAGTGTAGCAGATGGAGGATTTGGAGCAGTAACAAAAGCTGCAGTAATAAAATTTCAAAAAGATAATGGACTTTATGCAGATGGAGAGGCTGGTATTAAGACACTTTCTGTTTTATATATGAAATAATTTATAGTGTAAATCCGGTCGGAGAATGTATTAATAATATATTCTTTTGACCGGATTTGATTTATGTTTGGCGTTTATATATAAAATACAAAAAATGAAAAATGTATATGAAAGATGCACAAAAATGACATGCTTTGAGAACTTATAATATAAAATGTTGACTAATTTTATAAATGTGATAAAATACAAAACAAGGTTTGCAAAAACTATAAACATGTAAAAAGGGAGTAAATTTATGAAGAAGGGTATTTTATTCAGATGCAGGAAGGCTGCGGCTGTAGTGATGGCGTTTGCAATGACGCTTTCATATCTGCCACAGCAGGG
>ERZ773195.512-NODE-512-length-35002-cov-50.500901_pt1 | contig 35002 bp, 29 predicted proteins | sample MGYA00580530_ERZ773195 | MGnify/ENA primary metagenome ERZ773195 (study PRJEB29015, sample SAMEA2737751) | human gut metagenome | biome: human gut; feature: human-associated habitat; material: faeces | place: China | collected 2012 ...
GCGCCTTCGCCCGTGCCTGCGGATAAGTCAGTCCCGCCTTCAACCCTTTCCGCAGCCGTTCCTGAAATTCTGCCGATTCGTGGTTCAGCGCAGAAGCAGCCTGCTTAAGGAATTCAATCTGCCCGCATTCACTGCCGAACACAACGGCATCCACACCGATCGCCGACAGAAGCGCGACTCCATAGGCGGCAAATTCATGCGCCGAAGCGGTAGAAAAAGCGACCGGCATCTCAAGTACCAGGTCGGCACCGGCGAGAAGAGCGGCTTTTGTACGACGGTACTTATCAAAGATGGCGGGTTCGCCGCGCTGGACGAAGGCGCCGCTCATGATGATGACGATGGCCGCCTCCGGGCCGGCTGCCTGGCGGACTTGGCGGATTAAACGGGCGTGACCCGTGTGGAACGGGTTGAATTCGGCGATGATGGCAAGGGATTCCATAGAGCCTCCTATATGTTCAGAATTTCACAAAATCTCGAAAAAGTATAGCCTGATGAGAATTATATTATATGTTTTAAATAAAATCGTGCTAATGGTTATAAGTATACGGGGCAGGCCGGGAAACGTCAATGGTGTATACTCATTCCTGCCAAGGGAGAGGCGAAAGTATTTGCAATTCGTCGCTTTTTTTTAGGTGACGCTATAAATCTTTTATGCTATAATGAACCTAGTCTGTAGAAAGCATAAATAGGTGATTGCATGAAAGGATTGAAATTATTAGCAGTTGCGGCCATGACCGCAGCTGTCGTATTGTTGTCCGGATGCGGCAACATGACGATGCTCGAAGAATACAGCTTCGGGTATGTCCAGCTCAAAGCCGGGAATTCGGAAGTCTATGTCATGACACCGTTCGACCTGGCCCATGTAAGCCGCCAGAATGGGGAAGGCATGATGTACATCAACAACGATAAGCACATCAATGTCGTCGCTGTTTCCGAAACGGCTGGCGAAACGACGCCTGTAGCCATGGCAGAAGAATATGTTGCCATGCTGAAACAGACACCGGATGTTTCTGATCTGCAAACGAAGGTCACCGACGCGGAAGAAAGCGGCCGCAAGACCACCGTTGTCGACGCTTCCTATACGGAACCGCTCAACGGCCAGCCGGCCAAACTCATCGTGCGGAGTCTCTTCTTTGAAGATAATGGCCAGATATGGCACGTCATGTACATGTACAAAGACGGCGATGCCCTGGCTAAAGAAGTAGTTGACCACGTATTTGGCCAGCTCAAATAATTCTAAGACAAATGAAAGAGGGTAAATTTTCATGATCGTATTGGTTGTAAACTGCGGCAGCTCGTCCTTGAAGTACCAGCTCATCAACATGGACAATGAAGAAGTAATGGCAAAAGGTTTGGTCGAAAAAATCGGCCTTCCCGATTCGCAGCTGACCCACAAATGGAATGGCCAGAAGAAAGAAATCAAACAGTCCATCCCGGATCACCAAGTCGCTGTCAAACTCGTCCTCGACATCCTCACCGACGCTGAATGCGGCGTCATCAAATCCATGGATGCCATCGACGCTGTCGGCCACCGCGTCGTCCATGGCGGCGAAGAATTCGCTGCTTCCACGCTCATTACGGATGAAGTCATGAAAGCCTTGGAAAAATGCTCGGCTATGGCTCCGCTCCACAATCCGCCTAACATCATCGGCATCAACGCCTGCAAAGCCATCATGCCCGGCGTTCCTCAGGTCGGCGTCTTCGATACGGCTTTCCATCAGACCATGCCGGCAAAAGCCTTCATGTATGGCCTCCCGTATGAACTCTACAAAGAAGACCACATCCGCCGTTATGGCTTCCACGGCACGAGCCATCGCTATGTAGCTGGCGAAGTCGCTAAAGTCATGGGCGTACCCGTTGAAAAACTGCGCATCATCAACTGCCACCTCGTCGGACACGTTCAGTATGACCGTCGGAATTTCCGTCATTTCCGCCATAAGGGAAGCACGGTATCTGCGTTCTCCGAAAACTATTTCAAATTTTCCGCTTTCATCAATCGGGCGTACTCCGATAGGTTGCAATACTCCTTGCTGACGGATGCTGTCTGCCAGTTCCGCAAGGCTCGCCTCGTCAAAATGCTTGCGTGGGTTGTAACTGCTCGGCTGAATGTCTGCCAATGCTACCATACTGATGTTCTTTTCTTCTACTGACTGCATACCTGTTTTTTCCATAATTCATTGAATTTAATTGTTAATAATATTTTTATTTTCCCTCTGGTCGGTTCCTTTTTGCCGGACCGCCTTGGGGTTTTATGGTGCAAAACAAGGATGTCGGTACAGCCCATTCGACGTTTTTTTGAAGCAAAATACTCTTGCCCGGCAAGGAAGATTTTCCTTCAAAATGCACTTCAAAACGGAAGAATCAGGCGCGACAACCTACATTCGCACCCGATAAAACCTATGCGGTGGCAGACAAGGAATGACAGTAGGCAATAATCGCAAATAGAACAGGAATTGGCCAGCGACCTGTATAAAAGGCATCTGATAAAAGGAATGACGGCTTGGGTGGGTAAAAGAAACAGTCTGCCGGGCAAACAAAAAGGAGACTCTTTCTGCCTGTGACATTCCGGAGGCACGACGGACGGCACAAGCAGAATGTGTCATCGTTTGCCAATGACGCCGTCGGCCCGGAAAGGAAAGATACGGACAGAAGGCGGAATGTGCAGGAGCAACAATCTGGCAGGATGCCCATATAGCGGAATACCGGTTGTTTCGACGGGTCGAAGCTCCGGCATGAAGTGGTATGAAGCAGACTGCCGTTGATCAGGCACAGCCTTCCGTACCTTGAAGTGAAGGGCGGACCGCGGCACAGACATCATACCTTAATTTCGGGTAGGGAAAGCCGCATATAAAAGGGAGGAAATATCGGAAAGGTATCCATATAAAAGGACACAGGCAGGCAAGGCCATGAAGGCAGTCCCGTATGACCGCCTTCTCTTGCCTGTCAATCAACGAAGTTGAAATACCTGTCGCAAAGCTCTTTCTGCTTCATGAAGCGTTCGCTCTGATAAAAATCCACCTCGGGGTACTTGCAGAAACCGGAAACGGCGTATCTGCCGGTAGGGGTACATAATCCGTAAAGCATGAGCCAGTCGAGAACTTCTTCCCCGTTGTTGTTCGTGTCGATGAACTGACACCCGGCACTGCGTTCCGCACCAGGCAAATTGACCGTGATGACGGTTTCCGACTCAAATTCGTTACTGTCTTCTACATACGCCAACAATGCCAGACAAAGTGGTGTTCCGAGTCCATGCTGATAATACATGACAAACGGAAAAACCCATTTTCCGTCCTTGCGTAACAACGTCAAAGTCTTGCCGTCAACAACCACTTCCCTTTCTCTGATTTCATTTTCCATAATGCTATCGTTTTTTAAGTTTACTTTTTTCTTTCCCTGCTTTCGGTCCTTAAAGACCTTCGCCGGATTTATTTTTCCGCACCACGAAAGTGATAACGGCAACCGGACAAATCTGGCGACAGAAATACGCTTCTCACCTAGAAGGAAGATTTCCGTCGGCCACCGCAGGCCGTGAGGATTTGCAAGGTGCAGCTGTTATCCGTTACTTTCGCGGAACAATAAGCCGGAAGGTCAGGACGGACTGCAAGGACAAAGATATAAAAGGATTGAAAGACAGATATAAAGGGAGGCGATAAAAAGGGAAAAGGAGGATAAAAAAGGCATATGCCAGCCTACAAAAGCCAGCCGGGCCCCAGCAGGACGGAACACAGGAAAACCTGCCCGATCATCACGACCGGACAGGCAAAAGGTTAAATCAATGAATCACGGTCAGGCAGCCCTGACTGTATTTTCTTCTTCGGGAACTTCAGACTGCGGACGCTCGGCTTCCTTGAGTGCCTCGTCAATCCGCTGCTGCAATTCCTTACATTCCTGTTTCAACCGCTCCAGTTCTTCCGCCTTGCTCCACTTCCGGGCGGTAATTTCCTGCAAGGTCGGTATTTCGTGCTGCAGCATGGCTATCTGTTTCTGCTGCTTCTCTATCAAAGACGGCATCCTTTCAAGTGCGGCCTGTGGGTATCGTGCCGATTCGGCAAATCCCAACGGCAGGGCTCCCGACACGCCACAGCGGTATTTCAGTCCGCTTACGCCCTCGACAAAGAATGCGTTACGGTCGAACGAGCCAGAAAGGGTGTACTCGCTGTGGACAAGCAGATTCAGCCCCATATAGCTGCCAATGGTACGGTAAGCCTCGCCCCTGTATGTCTTGGCTATGCGGTGCAGTTCACGGCCTGTCTCTTCCCGGGTAGCCTGCGGCAGATTGAACAACAGCGTTTCCCTGTTGCCGCTATAGGATGCGATATACTTCATGTCATGCTCGACCTGCGCCACGATGCGCTCTGCCTTGCCGACAGCTTCCGTGTTGGCCGCAATCTTGCGCTCGGCACGGATGCGCTCTTTCTTGAATATGGCCTGTTCTTTCTCCAACTGCATGATTTTGTTGTCGAGCTTGGCCTTGTTCAAAAGGTCGGTATTTCCTGAAAGGATAGCCACGAACTCGGCAAAGTTCATTCCGCTGTCCTCGTCCATGCTGTCCTCGTCAATGCGGCGCACGGCGATAGTGCCGTTATTTATCTGGTTGATGAACATCTGCTTGTTTTTAAGCAGGTTGAACTTGTAGGCATCGAGCGTCTTTTCCGTTCCGTAGATTACAATATCCACCACGTTACCGCCCCAGAGTTTCACGGTGTTGCCCTTGCGTACCGCACGACCGTTGCGCTGCTCCATGTCAGCAGGTCTCCACGGTATCTCCAGATGATGCACCGCCACAGCCCGCTGCTGGGCGTTGACCCCTGTACCGAGCATGGATGTCGAGCCGAAGAGAACGCGCACCCTGCCGCTGTTCATGTCTTCAAAGAGACGTTTCCTTGCCCTCTCCGTGGTGGCACACTGGATAAACTGGATTTCATCAGCCGGGATGCCGAGGCGCACCAGTTTCTCCTTGATGTCGGTATAGATGTTCCACTCGTTCGGCTTGTAAGTGGAAAGGTCACTGAAGACAAACTGCGTACCCTTATTGGCCGCCGAGCGTACATAATAGTCATAGATGGTTCGGGCGCAGATGGAAGCCTTGTTACCTGCATCATCGCTGAACTTCTCACCCAAAAGGCGCATGTCGAGAGCCATCTTGCGTGCCACATTGGTTGCAATGAGCATCTTTGCCTTGTCGAGGTTGTCCGGCTCGATCGTGTCAAGCCCGAGGTCTTCCCAGTTTCCGCTACCGGCAAAGGAAACGAGGCGTCCGATCATTTCTTCCTGCTCGATTGTCGGCGCATGAGAGAGGAAGCGGACATTTTTCTCCGGCACATCAAGATGTATCATGTCGGCTGTACGGTAGTCGGTGATTTCACGCAGGAACATCGCCAGTTCCGGTACTTTGATATAAGTACGGAAACGCTCCTTGCGCTTGATTGCCCCTGTCACGTTCAGCTCATAGTCGGCTGTCTTTTTGGTAAATATGGCCGCCCAGGCATCGAAACAGCTAATCTGCTGACGCTTGAGTTCACGTGGGCGCAAATACTTGAACATCACATAAAGCTCTGTCAGCGCATTTACCACCACCGTACCGGACAAAAAAGTCGCCCCAAGGTCACGGCCTGTTCGGTGCTGGATGTCACGAATGGCAAACAGCAGGTTCATCGCCCTTTGCGAGCCTTTTGTATTGCCGATACCTGCGACACGTGTATGTCGGGTCTGAAACATTAGGTTCTTGAACATGTGGCATTCATCGACAAAGATGTGGTCTATACCCATTGAATGAAAGTCCACGGTATCATCCTTGCGGCCGTCCAGTTTTGTACGGAGTTCTGACAGCTTCGCTTTCAGGTTCTCCTGTCTCACTTCCAGCCCTTTCTGCATCTTGCGGCTACGGTAGCGCATGGTGGACTGTTCCAACACTTCAAGGCTTCGCTCCACATCGTAAAGCTCTTCTGTGAATATCTCTATCATGGTTTCCTCGGACTGCGGTATCTTGGAGAATTGCTCGTGCGTCAGGATGATGCAATCCCAGTTGTTGTTCTTGATTTTGGAAAATACCTCTCTGCGGTTGGCCGGTGTGAAATCTTCCTTGCCCGGGTACAGGACTTTTGCGTTCGGGTATGCCTTGCGGAACGTGTCGGCAATTTCGTGTACATTCGCTTTCAGGCCGATAATCAGAGGCTTCTGTACCAATCCCAGACGCTTCATTTCATAGGCCGAGACGCACATAATCATGGTTTTGCCTGTGCCTACTTCGTGCCAGCAGATACCGCCGCCGTTCTGCTTAATCATCCAGATTGCGTCTTTCTGCGACGGGTAGAGTTCGTTGTACGGGAACTGCTCAAAGGAAAGCTGCGGAAAAGTCTGTGCCGAGCCGTCATAGGCCGGACGGACATAGCAGTTGAAACGCTCGTTGTATGTGCGTACCAGTTCATCCCTGACTTCAAGAGGACGGGCATCGAGCCACTGGTTGAAATTGCTGCGGATTTCCTGTATTTTGGTGGCAGCTTCCTGAATGGCTTCCTCGTCGGGCACTCGTACCTTGTCGCCGTTGCGATACACTTCTTTGGTTATCTCTGGCACTGTGTCATGCAAGGCATGGACAAACAGGTCTTCACCGTTGAAATTGCGCACGGAATAGGTGTTGTATGCTGCCGGGGAGTAACCTTTCAGACGCACTACATAGGTATCGTTGACATCAAAGTACATCACTTCGGCTTCCACCCCGAAAAGGTCTGCCGCAAAGTCGGCGTAAAGCTGCGGGTCAATCCAACGCTCGCCCATGTTTATATCCAGCTCTTCATAGGGAATTGTTTCGGGCGTTGCGTTCTCCAGTGCCCTTGCGGAGATTTCCGTCCAATCCCTTTCCCTGCCGGAAAGGTCATCAAGGCAGGATGTGAGTTCCTTGTACTTGTCAACCACATTTCCGGCAAGAAACCTGCCTTTGTGTTCCCATTCATCCGTAACAGGATTGTAGAATATCTCGCCCTGCAACGCTGCGATTACATCTTCATCAGACAGGCCGGTAGAGCGCATGATATAGTCCATTTCCACCTTGCCGTAGAAATTGAGGCTGCTTGCCAGCGCTTCCGACGGCTGTAGAATACGGTCAGTCGCAATCTTAGTGAAAGCCACTGGCTCACGCATGATGTCGGCCTTGACTATATCTCCGCCAAGCTGCATTTCGATAGTGAACACCTCGACACCGAGGCTGTCAAGCATGATAAACTCCTTGTTGTCGTTCTCATGGAAAAATCCCCATTTGGCTACAAAGGCATCATACAGCGTGTTCAGCCGCTCGCGTATTGCCGTCTGTTCGGTCTGCAGATCCCTTTCCCTGACAGAAAGCATGAAATACGCTTCACGGACAGGGAAATAGTCGGCTGCACGCTCCATATTGACCTTTCCCTCGTCCACCGGAACGAAATCCACGGCCACATCGGCATAGTGGCTTGATTTGCGGAACACGACCGTACCAATCTGCCCCTCGAACATTACCAATGTACCGCTTTTCATCCAGTCCTCGAGTTTTTCCGTGTAGGCTCTCCGTCCTCTATTAACAGAGAGTGCGGTCGTCTCCTGCATCCCGAACAGCGACATCTGCACGGACGCTTCGCCCTGCTGTCCGAAAAGGTTTTTGCGGAAATACCGGTCAAAGTCGTATTTGAGCAAAGCGGAAAGGTATTGTGCCATGGCCGCATCAGAGCCGAGCCACTGGTGTTTGCGTACATATTTGCCGTGCTGGTTCATCACAATACGGCTGTCGGTCGCCAGTACGGTCTTCGGCATGGAAAACAGCCTGTTGGCATTTTCGGTCATCGTTCCGTTCATGTCGTACATTTCTTTGCCCACCTGCAAAAACATCTGTTCACGTGCGGAGAGTGCCGCCTTATTGGTATGCTTCTGGAATATGAGCAGGTCGCTGCCCACCTCGATACCGCTTGTCTGCATGAAAAGAGCGTCAGGCAAACGTACTGCGCTGATAAGGTCGGCATAGTTCACCAGATACTCACGTACAAACTTATTTCCTGCCGTGTCGGCCACACCTCTTGAAGTGACAAAGGCAAGCAGACCGCCATCAGAAAGCAGTTCCATAGCCTTGACAAAAAAATAGTTGTGAATGGTCTTTGTGGCCTGTTCGTAGATACCGCCCTTTTTCCACAGGTCGGCATCGAAGACACGGAAGTTGCCGAAAGGAATGTTTGACGCAATGACATCGAATTTCCGATGCTCCAGCTCCTGTGTGCCTATCGTTTCAAACCCTGCCGTTACGGCGGTTGCGTCCTCATGCAGCAGCGAAAGTACAAGTCCTGTAATGGTGTCTTTCTCAAAAGCATAGCTGCGTGTGCCGGGCATGGCTACAGGCAGGAAACCGCCGATGCCTGCGCTCGGTTCAAGAAAACTTTGCATCTGCAAGCCGTTGGCAGAAAATGTCTTGTGTATTTGTGCCGCCACTGCGTCAATCAGGAATTGCGGCGTATAGAACGCTGTCAATACAGATGACTTGATGCTTTCAACAAGCGAACGGCAAGCTGCCTCGTCACCCCCTGCAAGTGTCCTTAACGCATCCAGCAGACGGTTCAAAAGCCCGGCAACCCCTTTGTCAAGCGGCTTGTCTGTACCCAAGTCCAGTACATCCTTGATACCGCCGAAACCCGAATACTGCGCCAAGACCTGTTTTTCCTCTTGCGTGGCTGTCCTGCCCTGCGAGTGGATAGCTACTGCTGTCTCTATGGCCTTGATGTTGGCCGATAATGATGTCAATTTGTTGTAACCCATGATTTAACCTATTTTTTTATTTCCCTTTTTTCGGCCCGTTTGCGGCCGCAGGGATTATTTTTCTGCCTTGAAAGGTGGCGGTGGACATCCGCCATGGCCGGTAAGGAAAAATACGCTCGACAGCCGGAGAGGAAGATTTTTCCGAGACCCCACGGGCAGAATGCCGGCATTGGCAGGAATGGAAACCGGCGGTTACCTTTGCTGAAAAATCCAATCCCCCGAGGTCGCACGGCGGAGAACGGAAGAGCAGCTACAAGAGGGATGGATAGAAAAGGATTGAAAACAGGCGGATGGAAAAATAGAAAAGGAAGATCTGAGATAAAAAAGGGACGGTGCATGGCAATGCCGTCGATAAAAAGGGACTTTGCCGTCGGCAGACCGAAGTCGGAACAGCCCCTGCCGGGCCCCGGTAAGGTCTGTCCGTGGATTATCAGTCAATATCGTAACCAATCACAAACTCGTCATTGATTAGCAGATAGTAATAGCCGTTGCCGCAATTCCGGTACTCCTTGCTGAATCCGGCAGCCATGTCGCCGTTTTCACGCGGCTCGCACCAGAGCGTACCGTCGTAACCACAAAAGTCAAAACGATGCGTCGAGAATTTCTCCTTATTCTTCATGGCCTGACGGAACCTCTGCATATTCCAGCTTCCGCAATACTTCTCAATCGTGGAGAGCCGAATACATTTTCCATCAATAGCCGTCCCCGTGGTGATACGGTTTTCGTACAAGGACTTCTCAAGGGATGCTGCTGCAATCTTGCGAAGCCAGTCGTTGGTATGCGTGGCAAGGCGTGCGAGTTTCTGGTATTTGAGAATCATTTTCCTGTCCATATCCTTTTCGTCCACCTTTTCTTGTGACGGATAATAGATTTTTTCTATGTGGCTCCAATCTGAAAAAATGTAGCCATGCTTGCGTTTTCCTTTCGCAATAATACCGATGACGTTCTCCCCGCCACGGTTGATAAACAATTTCCTGCGTTCCCCGTAAATCCTGACATACAAGACCGGTGGGTTCTGTTCATTACGGAGATAGGCTTCTGCCGGATGCATTGTTGCTGTTGTTGTGTCCATACCTGTATTTTTTTAGTTGTTAATTTCCCTTGGTTCGAGCCGCTTCGGACTCTCATGCCGGGATTGGAGTTTTCAAGCAATGAAGACTGGGAAAGCGGACGACAAAAGCAGGTAAAGCGGCTGCGGATTTTACGGAATACCCCAATCTCCGATTTGCGGAAGGCTGCCGTCAAATCCGTACCCGGTTAGCATAGCGGTATCTGCCGGTTCGGACCGACCAGTAAATTCGCGAAGAAAATCAATGCCGGTGAGGAGTACCGTATGTGAGGCATAACAGGAAATGAATCGGAACATGTGACGGTACAAAAGGAAGCCGCCCTGCGGGTAAAAAGGGAAAATCCGGCAACGGAGGAATATAAAAGTGATACGGGGCTTCAAAAAACAGACGGATATGCTGTCTGCATATCCGCCCTGACTGTGTTTCAAAGTTCGGGAAGTGTGCCTGTCCTGACTTTCTTCCCGTCGCAATAGAGTTCGATTGTACCAGGTATGAACCCCATTTCGCCGAAAGCTATGTTTCTGACATAGTCCCGGTACTCCTTTCCCGAGAAATTCTTACCGCTAAGGTTGTTGAAAAACATGCGGATGCTGAATCCGTCTTCACTTGACAGTATTGTCCTTCCGTCCTGTCTGATTTCTTCTTTCATTTCTTTTAGCTTTAATAGTTTGAAAATCCGTTTTTCTTATTTCCCTGTTTTGGGTTGCAGGGCCGTATTCACTACTTTTTGAGGCATGAAAGGACAAAGCAGGCCGCATAATAAACCAAGTGCGGACAGGAAACCGGCCGAAAGGTTCTGTTTCCGCCATCCGAATACAATGTCGCTTGGCGATTATGCGCTTTGTCCTACATTCGCCGATCAATAAAGTGTGAATTACACAAGCCCCTGCGGTAGAACAAGTGCAACAGCGAGGAAGTAGGCAAAAAAATCAGTGCAAAATATTGTCCTTCAATAAATTGATATAATCTGGTAAATTTATTATATTTGCACTGCGTAAAAATACGCACTCCACTGCGTAAAATGTAAGACTATGTATAAAAGAGCTGAATATCAGATAATTAAAAACAGAGTTGAAGAACCGAGAAAGTTCATTCAGGTCGTGATGGGTGCCCGTCAAATCGGGAAATCGACGGTAGTAAAACAGGTATTGAAGGATATATCCATTCCGTACCAGCTGTTTTCAGCAGACAACGTACCGGCTACGAACAGTGCATGGATAACCAACTGCTGGGAGGCAGTGCGCAGCCTTAAAGAAAACAACGGATGGGAAGAGGCCGTCCTGGTGATAGACGAAATACAGAAGATATCCAACTGGAGCGAGGCCGTAAAAAAGGAATGGGACGATGACACATTTCATGACCGCAACATCAAGGTGCTGCTTTTGGGCAGCAGCCGCGTGCTGTTGGAAAAGGGTCTGTCGGAATCTCTTGCCGGAAGATTCGAAGAGATACGCATGAGCCACTGGAGCTATACGGAAATGAGGGACAGTTTCGGTTTCTCAATCGATCAATATCTCTATTACGGAGGCTATCCCGGCGCGGCTTCACTTATCGGTGACGAAGACCGTTTCCAGCAATACATACAGTCCGCCATTATCGAGGCGACCATCAACAAAGACATCCTGATGGACACTCCCATCAGCAAGCCGGCGCTGCTGCGGCAGACTTTTGAACTGGGTGCGGCCTACTCAGGCAACCTGCTGTCGCTGAACAAGATGCTCGGCTCCCTTCAGGACGCCGGCAACACGGCCACACTGGCCGGTTACATCAACCTGCTGGAAGAGAGCGGACTGCTATGCGGATTACAGAAGTACAGCATTGATACGGCCAGAAGAAAAGCCAGCATTCCGAAGTTCCAGGTGTTCAACAATGCACTGAAAACGGTGTACAACCCTATATCATTCGAACAAGCCCTGCTTGACCGCCGGGCATGGGGACATATATTTGAATCCGGTATCGGAGCCTACCTTGTAAGTCAGGGTTTCGTCCACCGGTTTGAGGTATTCTACTGGAGAGAGCGAAATGATGAAGTGGACTTTGTCATTCACAAGAAAGGCATAACGATAGCCATCGAGGTAAAGAGCAATGCCGAAAAAAGGACGGACGGTCTGGATAAATTCAGGGAACTGTTCGCACCACAGGCATCGTTCATTGTCGGCGACGGCGGTATCAGCGTAGAAAAATTCCTCTCGATGGATATCAGGAAACTATTCCAAAGCCCCCGATAAAACAGGTATGCTTGCGAAATCCGTATTCACGCTTCTATGTGCGCTGGTGTGCATTCTATTTTACATCATAGGATTCTGGCGAAGGAAAGCCGGAGAGGCGGCGTTTGCCGCCGCACGGGCCGCCACGGACGAGAAAGAGCGTGAGCGGTATTGCCGGTTGTCCGTACTGGCTGGGAACAGGAGTGCCTGCCGTATGTTCTTCTTTTCACATACAGACATCTACGAGAGCCACCAACCGCTGAAACCGTACAGCTTTCGGGGGATGAAAGTGGCATTCTACGGCTACTATTACCCGATGCGCCATGAAAAACTGCTAAGCAGCAGGCAACGGATGTTCTGCCATGCACTATTCAGATTCAAGGACGGTAAAATCCACGGAGTGAGATTCTTCAAATCCTGCATGGAAGCCCTGCATCTGGAAGAAGGGAACCTGCATGTCATGTTCATGCCGTGCAGCAGCCGTGAGAAATACATCCGCCGCTTCAGACGGCTGGACGAATATATATCCACGCATTGCCCGCAGATGACCTCGGGACTGAACGATGTGGTGATAACCGGAACACGCGAAAGCCTGCACAGGATGAAAAGCGGCAAAAAACGTATTCACAAACGGAACTATAGCATCACCGGCGATGTAGAAGGGAAAGACATCGTCATCGTGGACGACGTGATGACCACCGGACAGAGTGTATCCGAGTATAAGAAAGAGATAGAACGGCACGGCGGACGGGTAACAGCCGCCATCTTCTATGGGAAGACGGTGGAAGTTCCACCACTTTTTTTACTGAGAATGCACGTCTGGTATATTCAGGTAAAATGCCTGCTGAAAACGAGAAAAAGATGAAACAGCGGCATAAGCATGAAGCCTTAAAATGCCATTACAGGTCTCTCAAAGCCCTTACACATTCATCCTTAATATTTTTGATGTGACGGAAAAGAATCCGCGGGTCGATACTTTTTCCGTTAAGCTTGCACGTAACGTGTAGATGTTCGCCCGTACTGCGCCCCGTAGAACCAGTTATTCCGACTGGTTCTGCGGGGCTTACTTGTTTTCCTTTACTCACCAGAATCCGTGAAAGATGGCAATAACTGACCAGATAATTTCCATGACGCAGAACAACATATTTTCCAGAAGCATTATCCTGCCCGACTTTAACTACTATTCCTGGCATCATAGCCAGAACCTTCTCATTTCTGGCATGGAGATCAAGCCCTCCATGGAATCTTTTCTTTCCAGTGAAGGGATCAGTACGATAACCGTAAGGTGATGTCACCTTCAATGCCTTCAACGGAAGGCTTACACTCAAATATCTTTCAGTCCAAAACATTCTTGCCTCGTCCGCTTTTCCCGACATTTCAAAATTATCATGATCAACATTCCTTAACGATTCGACAGCATCAGTATTGTCCGTTGTCATCAATATATCTGATTTATAGGAATCATCCATCATCACAAGTGGACATGCTTGTGCATAAACAGACTCAGTAAAAATCGAAATTCCAATCAGACCAATCAATATAAATTTTCTCATGAAGCAAAGATAATGGAGATAAAATAACAGCTCCAATTTCAGCAAAACTATCTGATTAAAATATGATTATTTTAATATTAGAATATGATTACAAGGATAAAATCATACTTAAATCATAAAAAAGATATAATATAATCCTTTATATATCTGATAGTTTACCGCAATTATAGAATCATAATATATTTGCAGAGTATAATTATAATATGATATTAAAATATGAAAAAGAACTATTTCGAACTTACTGAATTACCTTATCAGGTGCTGTCAAAATTCGGGCTTAGCAGAGAAATGATAGAAGACCTTCCCATGCGTATATTGAAAGAAATATGCAACGGCAGACATTCACCGGTACTACCTGTACGTGTGACCGATGAAAACGGGCTGACTGCAGAAAGTCGTACCCGCTTTGTGTGTATCCGAAAGGATGACGGAACGACAGACGTAGTATTCTATCCGGTACTGAAATCATCGCCACTGGAACAATACCAACCGGAACAGCAAAAAGAATTATTGGACGGGAAAGCCATCATTGCAGATGTAATACAGGCTGACGGCAGACACGGAAAGGCTTTCGTGCAGATTGATCCAGGTACAAACCAGGTAATGTCGGTACCCACACCCATCATCGGGCGCAACCTTCAGGTTCTTGCAGAAGAGCTGCGTCTGGGAGCGGTGGAAATCAAGAGTATGCAACACGGAGATCCGCTTACTCTGCTGGTGGATGATGATACGGTTACAGTAGGCATCGACCTGACAACTCCGACCGGCATCCGATTCTGTTCCGGTGACGGACAAAAATGGAAAGAGCGTGACAAACGTGAATGGGACAAATACAACTTCGGTTGCTACGGATGCTGGATAATGGACGAAGACGGAAACCTGGACTATGTACCGGAAGAGGAGTACACAGAAGAACTGTGGAATGAACAGAAAAAAAGCGGAGAAAGAAACCGTGCGGCAGCCCTTCACAAATAAGTCAACACCATTAAATATTTGAATAGCGATGTCAGAACAAAAATATTATCCGGAAGATATTCTGGTAGAAAAAATGGAAAGCGGTGAATTTGGGTGGCTGGATTACGTCAACCATTATTCAGCTGAATGGCAGGAAGAATACAGCAGTTATTGCGAAGAGAACGGCCTTTCCATCGGAAATGAATCGGCAGCTGAGTTTGTCCGTCATAAAGATGCTGAACTTGAAGCTGCGATGGAAAACAGAGAAGCATAGAAAAACAACTAACAAAAGACTACACAACGGACTATGGCGATACGAACAAATACCAATCCACGGGAAATGGATCTGCAGCCCGAAATGCAAAAGATACTGATGCGTAACGGGATGCAGGCACATGTGGTGTCTGACGGTTCGGGTTACAGGCTGGTCGTTCAGGGACATGACTCACCTCTGCTGACCTACGCCATCACCGAACGCCAAATGCTGGCACTCACGGACTGGGGAACAAACACAGCAAACAAGAAAGCCTACAATGTATTTACCAGCATCGTAGGCAATGACTTTTATCTGCCCAAAAATTTTGTCCATGCCCGAAATGCCAACGGACGCGTGGCCATGGGACTGCATGGCTACAGGATAGGCATTGGAGAATACGGACGGACTGCATGGCCGCATATGCCGCCTCCGTTTCTGGGTTGGACTCCACGCAACCAGTGGGGCTTTCATCTGCGCAGAGTGGGCGGCGACCTGTTCTATCCGGGCGGACCGGCTGTGCCGGAACGATGGGACGGACGAATGAAACCCGGAGAACTGCAATCAGGCGGTTACGGCTTCTACTACAAGGGAAACAGGCAGGCTCAACCCCAGCAAGAACGGGATGTGCTGCATGACCTTCAGGCTGTAATCACTCCAATGACAAGCCGGCCGAGAAGTACGGAGCCGGCAATATCATACCGAGAACTGATAACATCACCGGTATATTTTTCCAACGAGAAATGGCAGGAATGTCTGTCATCACATGGAATAATCATTGACCAGGATGCCAAAACTATGACCATTCAGTCGGAACGGGAGACGGTGGACATGGTCTATGACCTTTCGGAGGAAGAGACAGCTATACTGACCTCCAACTCAATAGAAGAGCATCCGACAGAAAAACGCATCAGCCTGATAAACGACATCATCAGTCCGGACTTTGCCGACAAGATAAGCATAGAAACGCTGAACAGCAACAGCCGTATCACAGTCGGTCTGCATCCTGAAATACGTCAGGAAATAGAACAGGAGAACCAATTGCAGGAGAACACTTGCCTGAATGAACAGCAAGTACAGGAGCAGCGGATGACAACGGATGTACAGGCTGCAGCCACAGTGGACGGACGTGACCTGACACCGCTCAACGAAAAGATGGGCTGGTACAGAGAGGAAAGGAACGGACGTGAGGTCGAGGTTGGCGAAATAGCCGTACATCCTGCTGAAACCGAGGGAAAGTTCCGAATGAGTGCCGTCATTAACGGACAGGTCGTGAGCCATGAGATAAGCCAGAAGCAATATGACAAGTTTCTTGCAGTTGATGACTATCACAGAATGAAACTGTTCTCGAAAGTGTTTGACGAAGTGGACATGAAAATGCGTCCGGAAGCCCGACAGGGACTTGGAGTGAAGATACTTGCCGCATTGTCGGCAGGTACGGTGGTAGCTTCGGAAGTGGCACACAACCTGCGGTGCCATCATGCACCTGAAGTGTACACCGAGCATTACTGCGGCCCGAGGCCCTATTACAAACCGGGAGTTGACACTCCAAGGGATGTGGCAATACGTTATTTCGAAGCAGAAATGAACCGGGAAATTACAGACATGAGATTAGGAAGGTAAAATATGAGAGACGGAGACCTTACATACGACGACTATCTGCGCAGACTGAATATTCAGGATGTGCTGATCGATGCGGGTTACCGCCTGAACAGGCGGGACGGCCTTCGCTATCCTTCGTATGTCCGCACGGACAGCGACGGACGGCGTATCCGTGGCGACAAGTTCATAGTGACAGCCAACGGACAATGTTGTTTCCAGCCACCGCAGCAGAAACTCTACAATATAATATCATTCATCAAGGAGCATCCGCAGCTTTTTGCGGAATACAAAACCGGTGTCTCGCCTGACAGACTGGTAAATCTGGTGTGCTGCCGTCTGCTCAACCACCCCATAGAGGAACGCAGTGCCCGTATCCTACAGCCCAAACGTGATATCAGACCTTTTGACATTGAACAATACAAATTGCATAAATTCAACCCGCAAGACCGGGAAACCCAGAAAAGATTCTATCCCTACTTTAAGAATCGCGGGATAGATTTATATACACAATATGCATTCCACAGGTACTTCTTTCTCGCCACCAGCCATCGTGAAGACGGGGCAGCCTATACCAATCTTTCTTTTCCGCTAATCCAGCCGAAAGAACCGGACAAAACTGTGGGATTAGAAGAAAGAGGCCGTCCGCGCATGGATGGAAGCGGAAGCTACAAGGGAAAGGCAGAAGGAAGCAATTCGAACGAAGGACTCTGGGTTGCCAGTCCGGCCCATACCAAACCTGCAGAAGCAAAAGATATTTACTGGTTTGAAAGCGCTTACGACGCAATGGCCTACTACCAGCTTCACCAGAAAACAAACAAGGATTTGAGAAAGGCCGTGTTTGTATCTACCGGAGGCTCACCGAGCCGACAGCAGTTTAAAGGAATGATTGAGGCAGCACCACAGGCTTCGCACCATCTCTGCTTTGACCGTGACCGTGCAGGAAGAATCTATGCAATAACCTTTGCCCTCGTACATGACGGCAGGGAGTTTACCAGTTGCACACCGGAAGCGGATTTGCTTGTCATACAGGAAACAGGAAAAGGGAACCATCGTCATGAAATAAAACTGGAACCGTATGATTTCGATAAGATTGCCGAGACATTGAACATCAAATTGATAAAATCGTATTCGGAAAGTGCGGTAAAGTTCTATATGGAAAAAATCGGAGAAGAATATTTGGGTGGAGTATATGCTACACGCATGGATGATTATAAATGTAACCTCGAAGAAGGTAAGGCAAGCTACGAGGAACTTGAAAAACAGAGAGAGGACCTGGCAAATATAAGTGAAGCAATAAGAAGACTTGAGTCGACGGAACCGATTGCCACCGGAAAGATTCTGTATGAACCGGCAGCAGAAGGATACAAGGACTGGAATGACCAACTTCTCAATAAAAGAACGCCTGTGGAAGAAAAAAGCGAAGAAACTTTGGAAATCAGCGGGAAAGCCACTCTAAACCGTGCTCTGGCTGCATTGCCGGAAGTCAATCCTGAACATATCCGTACCGGGACGTATGACGAAGCGGATTATAAGGCGGTAAGACAAAGAATTGAGTGTGCGGACAAAATCATATTCTCCTTTGAAACCCAAGATCAGGGTATGCCTGAAAAAGGTTTCCAGGAGATGTACAAAATACGGGAAGAACTATCCCGTCTTGAAAACGAGATATCCGATTCCTTATCAGAGATAAAAGAAAACAACCAACCACGGTTTCACCGATAAACAGAGCCAGCCTATGCAAATGACACATTACAATATCATCAACTTCCGGCCGCATCCGGTGCAGTTTGTCATCAATGAACTGCCACTGATGTCGGTCTGTGTTGCTGGACTGATATACGGAGGTATGGAAAACATGCCTCTCGTAAGCATGGCGACCACAATATCTGCACTTGCACTTCTTGTACTGCTTTACCGGTACATCTATCTGCGCAGAATACGTTATGACATCACAGCCGAACAGCTAGTATGTGAGCGCGGTATTCTGCTAAGAAAGGTGGATTATATGGAACTGTACCGCATCGTGGACTTCCAAGAGAAACAGAGTATCCTACAACAGATATGCGGACTGAAAACGGTAAGCATCCTCTCGATGGACCGGAACACGCCACGGCTTGACCTGCTAGGAATGAAACGCAGTGACAGAATCGTGACTCTGATACGCGAACGTGTGGAATACAATAAACGAAAAAAGGGAATATATGAGATTACCAATCATTAGCATACTGATGGCACTTGCCATTATAGTTCCACAGGCACTCCATGCACAGGTAGCTGCTTCGAATCCTCTGGAATGGATGGCACTGGCCGAGGGCAATGACCTGATAAACGGACAGATAGAAAAGCAGATTAAGGGGCAGACACAGACGGCACTGCTACAGAATACGATAGCGGCAGAGTTCAACCGCATCCATCAGTGGGAGAAACAGTACAACAGCTATCTGAAGACCGTAAACGGCTATGCATCATCGCTGAAAGCCTGTACCCATCTGTACAACGACGGCGTGCGGATTTTTCTTACACTGGGAAAACTTGGCAAGGCCGTGCGTGACAATCCGCAGGGTATAGTAGCCGGAATGAGCATGAACAACCTGTATATAGAGACGGCAACCGAACTGGTGTCTGTGTTTACGCTGCTGAACGATGCTGTGGCCAAGGGGGGAACAGAGAACATGCTGACCGGAGCAGAGCGCAGCAAGACACTGTGGGCACTGAACGACAAGCTGTCGGCTTTCAGCCGCAAGCTGCATCTGCTCTATCTGAGTGTACGCTATTATACACTGAATGACGTATGGAACAGCGTGACGGCAGGAATGATAGAACGGAATAACGGAGAAGTGGCCCGGACAGCCATGTCACGCTGGCGAAGGGCTGCCGCCATGACACGATAAAACAAGGCAAGATGGACAGGATAATATTAATAATGGCACTTCTGCTGTGTACTGGACTGTCAAAAGTCCGGGCGCAGAATGACCCGGTACTTGCCGGTATGATACTGCTGTACACAGAGAAAGCGGAAAAGGAACTGAAGAACCAGGAGAAGGTCATGCTGATGCAGACAACCGGACATATCTGGACCAAGGAAGAAGTGGAAGCCACGACCAACCTGCAGCATGAGTTCAACAACTATCTGGACTCGTTCCGCTCGATAGTCAGCTATGCGGCACAGACATACGGATTCTACCACGAGGTATCCAAACTGACGGACAATATGGGTGATTTCAGCCGGCAACTAGCACGGAACTCTCCGAACGCCGTAGCCGTGGCCCTATCAGCCAGACGGAATGCCATATACAGGGAACTTATACTGAACAGTGTGGAAATTGTAAATGACATACGGTCTGTCTGTATTTCCGACAACAAGATGACCGAAAAGGAACGGATGGAAATCGTATTCGGCATCCGTCCCAAACTCAGGATGATGAACCAGAAACTGCAACGGCTCACGAAAGCCGTGAAGTACACAACGCTTGGTGACATCTGGCTGGAGATAGACGAAGGCGCACGGCCGGTAGCAGACAAGCGGGACATTGTGGAAGCGGCAAAAAGACGGTGGAAACAGGCTGGAAAGAATGTAAGACCTTAATATACGAAAAGATATGGGATTTTGGAGCACTTTATTAAAATACGGCGGTAAGGCAGCCAAAGGTGTAGGAACAGCTGCTGCCGAGACTGGGAAAACAGCCGGAAGCGCAATATTGCACCCTACAAGAACACTGCGCACGGCCGGCCATGCAATCAAAACAGCTACGGTAACAGGCGCTGTAGGCTATGTAGGCTGGGAAAAGCTGACATCGGACAAAAGTGTAGCAAGAATTGTGAGCGAAGCTGTAGTAGGCAAAAATGCTACAGATACCCTTGCTGGAACGACCGAGGAGATGAAAGCCCTGAAGGAGAAAGCCGGAGCAGCAATGGATACAGTGACAGAAGCTGTATCCGGACTTGACGGAAAACTGGACGGAGTATCAAACTTCCTGAAAGAAACGACAAGCGGAGGACTTGGAACGATGATAGGAAACTTTTTCGGCAATCTGGGACGCGGAAATGTATCAGGCCTGAGTATCGCAGGGCTGGTAGCGGCCGCATTCCTTGTATTCGGCCGTTTCGGATGGCTCGGCAAAATTGCCGGTGCACTGCTGGGAATGATGCTTATCGGTAACAATGCCGGTGTTTTCCGTACCGAGTCACCGGAAAATGCAACAAGGAAACAGGCAGAGATCACTCGGGAAGAAGAGCAAGTGCGACCGGGGGGCATGAGAAGATAGGACTAAAAAACAATACAAGATATGAAATATACAGAAGAAATGATCCTGCACTCAAAAAGCGGCTACTGTATGCCGTTTGAGGAAGCACAGGGAAAAGATGTGGAAATGTCGCTTGGATATGGCGAACAGGTACATCCGACAACTGGAGAAAAGTTCTTTCATCATGGCATTGACTTCAGCGTGCGCTGCCGGATGCTGTCAGCCCTTGCGGACGGTATCGTGTCGGGTGTGTCCAACAATCCGGTACACGATATCTGTCAGACCATCCGATATGGCGGCTACGAAGTGACATACGGACATCTGTCGAATGTGTTCGCCCACTTCGGGCAGCGTGTAAAAGCCGGACAGACAGTGGCACTTAGCGGCGACCTGCTGCATCTGGAAACCCGCTTTAAGGGAGAAGAACTGAATCCGCTAGAATTTCTGACCATGCTGTACGGAAACATCCGGGCAGCCAGACAGGCAACCGGCAGCGCGGCAGACTTTGACGAGGAAGGAATGACCGTAGCAACCGACTATGAAAATGACAGAGAGGAAATAGAAAAACTGATGCTCCGCTTCCTTCCCCTTTATATGGAAGACCTGAGATCAGGTGCATATACACTACCGGAGCATACGGAACAGAGCCTGCGTCATCTGTTCACCATGGGAGCCGTAAAGGAGTATTTCTATGAGAGAATGCCCAGCCTGGCCAATCCTCTGGGACTCGGACACAGAGCCCTTCCACTGGCCGGCAAGGTACAGAACCTGCTTATCGGGGATTTCCTGAACTATCTGGCATTCAGACACGAAATATTTCTGAGTACGACTGATGAGGGCTTAAAAAAAAACTCCGTAACGAAGCAGTAGCCAGCGGAGGAGTAATCGATCCGCTGGCGGGTCTGGATATAGATATCCAGAGTTTCGACATCCCGAGAATAGTTTCTGTATATCCTGACAGGTTCGGCATACGCTGGTGGACAAAGGCATGGTTCAACAACCATGATGAAGGAGAAGCTTCGGTGGAAATAGAACGTGAACAGGCAGTTCGTTTCCTGCAGGACAACATAGAGAAGGACAAATGGCTGGAAGAATTTTTTCCAAGACAGATGGAAGTATATCATCATGCCATCGAGCAGACCAAGGAGCAACTGCTCAAACAGATAAACATGGTATAGCGAAACAATGACAAGATATGGACGGAATCAATAGCAGACGGTTTGCGGAAATGGAGGCTCTCACGGGCAGTTATTTCCGCTGTTACCTGGTACCGGTAATGAATGAAACACAGGCTTTTCTCAACAGTAAGCAGGTGGAGGAAATGAAAGAATACTCTACCTCTGCCAGCGGTATTCTCAGTATGATGGCGACTGCGGGACAACCTTTAGGAGACCCGTACCAGACACTCAAACTGACGGGCGAATGGAACTCAAAGACTACGGAAGAGTATATAGGAATGTGTAAGGAACGCATCCTGGCCTCGGATGATATCCAGCGTGACCTGGCCTGTATGGCCGGGCAGTGGCGCGAAACCGTAGTGGCTGAAATAGGACGTGAACGTTATGATGCCCTTTCGGAAAAACTGGGATGCGACCTGGCGTATGCCTATCTGGATTACCGCTTGAACCGGCTGATGGTGGACAAACTGGTGAATGACCGGATACCCAAGTCATCGGCCGAGTACATTATCCGAAAGGCCGGACAATCGAGTCTGCTGGGACTGGCACAGACACTGGGACGTTCGCCACTGGCAGAAGAGATTGAATCACGCAGCGAGGCAGCCTATCATCCCAGTACGCTGGAAAAAGGTGCCGGAAATGTACTAGGCGCTTCGGCAGATGCCATTATGCTGGGAGGTGCCGGATCGTGGGCTTCGCTTGCCAGATTTGTGGGTGTGGATGTGGCACTGACCGCTGCAGCTGACAGTCTTGTGCCTGAAACTCCCCGGGAACAATCCGTAGAGGAATGTATCAGCAAATGTGTGTTCGGAAATGAGAACAATGTATTTGATATGTTCCGCAAAGAAGCGACCATGATTTCAGCCAAGGATAATAAACTTATTGCCCAAGTCAACAGACAGCTGAGAAATAAAATACCTGTCATCAATTTCAGTTTTATGGATTGGAGCAAGAAAGAAAATGAAAAGCCGGCATGGATGAAGAACTACAGTATGCCGGGAAAAGAACGCAAAGAGCAGTACAAAGATGTTCCGCTGGTAGTAGCTCCCGGATATGAGGATGCCTATCTGAAAGAACAGGAAATGCTGAAGGACAACACGGAAAGCGAAGTAAGGGAACAAACAATGAAAAATACGGAAACACCGACAAGCGGATACAACGGACAAAATGTGAAAGACGACGAAGCTGCCGTAGGTACGAGGGAAGAAACGGAAGAACAAGCGGAACATACCAATACAAACGGCTGGGACGGGCTTTTGCGCTCATTCGGTCTTGACGGAATGGGAAAAGTGGCCGGTAACCTGGGTTATATCATAGCCATGCTGCCGGATATGCTACTGGGGCTCTTTACGGGCAAGACGAAATCCCTCGGACTGAAGGACAACCTTTTGCCGATAGCCAGTATCGTAGCAGGCCTGTTTGTCCGGAACCCGCTGCTGAAGATGCTGCTCATGGGACTTGGCGGTGCAAATCTGCTGAACAAGGCCGGCAAGGAAGCATTGTCAAACCAACAGAGCGAAGTTGACGGATATCCACGTAGAGAAAGCGGAAACGTACAATACAAACGCTATGCGGACGAACCATTGAATCCACGTATCGTAAATCCGGTATTGCAGGGCTGCACGCTGATTGCTACGATAGACCGTGTTCCCTGTACCATACAGATCAGTCCGACAGTAGCGGATGCCTACCGTAGCGGCGCGGTGCCCCTGAACACACTGGCCAATGCCATACTTGCCCAAAGCGACAGGCTGCGTCAGATGGCTGCGGAAAACTACGACAGCGGACAACAGGAAACTGCGGCCAGAAGCAGAGGTATCCAGTAAGAACTATAAAAAAAATAAACAACACAAACACATCCAAATATGAAAGAAAAGTCGCAAATAGAGAAAAATGCCGCACAAAAGCAAATAGAACTGCTTTCATCGGCATTGAGTGGCGCTTCGGAAGCCGACGGCCACTGGCTCAATGCTGCCGGCAAGCACTATCCGAGACTCTATCCGCAAGGAGTTTCGGCCAGTCCGTTCAACGCCTTGTTTATGGCTCTACATTCGGACAGCAAAGGATGCAAGACAAATCTGTTTACCCTGTACACTGATGCCAAGGCACGAGGTACATCGGTAAGGGAACATGAGCAGGGTGTACCGTTTCTCTACTACAACTGGAACCGCTACGTGAACCGCAACAATCCGGAGGACATCATCACCCGACGGGATTATCTCCTGTTGGAGCCGGAAATGAAGGAACAGTACAAAGGCATTCACAACAGGGAGATTCGAACACTGTTCAACATCGATCAGACGACATTCCCTTATGTGGACGAAAGAGGATATGACATAGCACTGAAAACAGACGGCGGGATTACAGAGAATGGATATTCGGAATCCGATGAACGCAAACTGCACATCCGATTCAACGACTTCCTGCTGAAAATGCGGGACAATCTTGTTCCTGTACGTTCGGACGGAAGCGGTATGCCTCACTATGAGACAGACCGTGATGCGGTGTATATGCCCCGCCAGCGAGAGTTCAAGCATTACCATGACTATGTACAGGAAGCTTTGAGACAGATAGTGAGTGCAACCGGACATCAGCAGAGGCTTGCACGCGAAGGTATGGTGATGAAAAACGGTATGCCACCTTCGGAAGATGCATTGAAACAGGAAAGGCTGGTGGTAGAGATAGCATCCGGAATCAAGATGCTTGAACTTGGCCTGCCTGCACGCCTGACGGAAGAAAGCAGGAAGATAGTGGACTACTGGAACAGGGAACTCAAGGAGAATCCTATCCTGATTGACGCATTGGAAAGTGACGTGAACAATGCCCTTGAGGTGATTCACAAAGCGGAAAAAGGCGAAAAAATAGAATATGCCACCTTGCGCAACAGGCAAAAGACAACCGACCTGCGCGACCAGCTCCCGAAGCACTACTTTGTAGCAGATGAAATCAGCAGATACCCAAGCAAGGAAGACAAGAACATCGTGCTTGTCATAGACCGTCAGGGCAAGAAGGCCGACGTGGTACTGCCCGCAGGAGCTTCTACGGAAGTGGATAATGAGGTGCCGGGCATGAACAAGGCTCGTATCGAACGTGCCTTGCGACTGGAAGGTATAGAAAACGTGCGTTTCTTCAATCCGGACGGTGCCTTGGGCTACCGACCCGATGATGCGTATTTCGCAGAAAAACAGGTATCGCTGGCCCGTCTGAAGAACTGGACAATGGAAGTACTCTCTACGCTGGACGTTACTCCAGCCGTAAAACAAGCCAATGAAAAATGCTTTGACAAGATACAGATGGTGCAGGACGACAAGAACCGCTGGGCCCTGTATCTGAAACCGGAGAACGAACCGGGATACAGCGTTTATCCGGACAAGGAGGACGTAAACCGTTTCTTCACCACGCTGAAACAGGCAATGGATGACATTGACAAGGTACGCATGGAACTGGCACACAAGTATTATGCGCTGGCTGAGATTAAACCAGACCTGAAGGTTGATCTGTTCAGCACAGAGACCAGGGACATAGACCTGAACCGCATACAGAGAGTATGCGTATTCAAGACGAAGAAAGACGGTATCCAGTGTACGGCTACCATAGACGGTAACCGTATGCAGCCGAGAAGCCTGACTCCACAGCAGTGGCAACGCATGTGGCTGGCAGAGGACAAGAACGAGTATAAACGTAATCTTGCCGCAACGCTGTTTGCAGACATACTGCAACAGGGACAGACACAGGACGAACATGCCGGAGAGAAACAGGAAAAGGATGCCGAAAGACAGCAGACTGCCGAGACCACAAAAGACAGTTCTGAAAAGACGGTACAGAATGAAACGTCTGCACAGCGGGAGTCCTGGGACAGGATAAAGGCAAAACATCCTGATGCCCTGCAATTGGTACGGAAAGGTGACTTTTACCGTATGTACAATGATGATGCCGAAAAGGGAGCCAGCATACTGGGAGTTACCATACAAAAGCTTTCGGACGGAGGTGAACGGGGATTTGCACAATCGGCAGAGTTTCCTTACCACAAACTGGACGACTACCTGCCCAAGCTGATCAGGGCCGGAGAACGTGTAGTCATCTGTGATGCACCGGAAATGGAGAAAGCAAGAAGCAAGTCTTTGCAACAGTCTGGAAGCATGTCCGACGGGAGGCAATCCGAAGGGACAGCCAGAGAAACAGGCCAAGCATCCGGAAAAGACGGAAACGAAGAATCAGTGGAACAACGTACAACATTAAGGAGATAATTATATGGCTGGTAAAAACAGAGAATATGCAGACAAGTATGCAGAGTATGCCATGGAGCAGATGCGCCGCTACGGCATTCCTGCATCCGTAACACTTGCCCAGGGTATTCTGGAGAGCAGTAACGGACAGAGCCGACTGGCACTGAACGAAAACAACCACTTCGGGATCAAGGCTACGCCTGACTGGATTGCACAGGGTGGCCGTTATGGTCTATACACGGACGACAAACCTAATGAAAAATTCTGCAGCTATGACAATGTAGGCGAATCATTCGAACATCATTCCAGGTTCTTGAAAGAGAACAGCCGCTATGCCGAGTGTTTCAAACTCAACCCAGATGATTATAAAGGATGGACAGAAGGCATAGCAAAAGCCGGATATGCAACCGGAGGAAACTACGCAGCTACACTACAGAAAATCATTGAACAGAATGGTCTTGACAAATACGACCGTCAGGTCATGCAGGAAATGGCTGCACAGGGAAAAACATTCGGGATAGAACAGAATCCTTTGCGCAGAGAGGAAAAAGCAGGAATGGCAAAAGAGTATTCGTTTCCGGTGGAACGCGAGGAGTTTCTCTTTGTAACATCGGCCTTCGGTATGCGTCAGGATCCGATGAACAAGGAGAAGCAGCAGATGCACAAAGGACTTGATATACGATGCAAGGGTGACGCAGTACTGGCAACGGAAAATGGCGGAAAAGTAGTGTCGGTGAACAATAATGTGAACTCCTCCGGGGGAAAGACGGTAACAGTAGAATACAGCAGACCGGACGGTAACAAGGTACAATGTACCTACATGCACCTGAGCGACATTACCGTAAAAGCCGGTGACAGCGTAAATGCAGGACAACGACTCGGTACTTCCGGCAATACAGGAAGCAGAACAACCGGCGAGCATCTGCATTTCGGAGTGACAAACATATACAGCGACGGGACGAAACGCGAGGTGGATCCGGCAGCCTATCTGGCAGAGATTGCCCAGAAAGGAAATATCAAACAACAGGTGATGTACAACGGAAGTGACCTCTTGGCCAAGTACAGGGATAACGAGAACATTAACACAGACAAGACCATGGCACCAGATGCCTGGATGAAAAAACTGCTGTCCTCGGAGGATAGCGGTGTCGGTATATCGGGTTGCAATGATCCTATCGTAGAGATGGCTATGACCGCTTTCACATCCCTAATGCTTTTGGCTGCACAGATAGATGCGAAGAGTGAAGAAGAAGAACAGAATGCCGCAATCTCTGCTGCTATGGACAGGCGCAGGATTGACCTGACATCCCTGATGCCGGGCATGAAAACTTGCGAACTGAGCATAGAAGAAAACGGCAAGGCCATCCTGAAAGCGGATAACGGGGAACTGAAAATATCCCGAGAACTGACATCAGCCGAGTTGAGCCGACTGTCTGCAGTATTAAACAGCAACGAGCTTTCAGAAGAAAGCAAAAGGATGCGGGTGACCGGACTGCTGAATACTGTGATTCTTTCGGAAGCCGCCTCCCGGAATTTCGAGCAAGGCATGTCGCAACAGCAGACACAAGCGGAAACCATGAAAAGATAGATATGACAAACACATAACAGACATGACAAAACGCGTGGTGATAACAATAAGCAGATGTTTACTCGGACTATCCGCACTGGCAATGCATATTATGGTATGCCAAAGGCTGGTCGGCTGGATCGGTACGGCCGTCATCGTAGCCGTACAGGTGGCCATCGCCGTATGGATAGTCTATATAAAAATACGTGCCCCCGATTAGGCAGCACCATTTCAGCATTCAACATCAATATTCAGCACATACATGGTCTGTGGACATGTAACACTAATAAACAAGACACTTTATGATCAAATGCAATGTAACGGTATGCGGCTTAATCAGCCGTGATGCCATCCTCAGAAACGGGAAAGAAGGGAAACAGTTTGTCAGTATGACCGTACAGACCACCATTCAGGGAAAGGACGGCCAGGGCGGAGCAGTGGAAATCAGCGTCAGCATGGACGGAACACAGGAAGAAGCAGCGCGTCTGCGAAACGGTATGCGTGTAAAGGTAACAGGCATACTGGTACCGAAGCACAGGGGTGACAAGACGTACTTCAACCTGTCGGCAGAAAGTATAGTACCAGCCGGAGCAGGCGACACAGACAGCCTGCAGGGTGAACTCACATTCCGCGGCAAAGTGGGAAAAACAGTTGATGAACGAACTGACAAAAACGGCAAACCGTTCTTCAGCTTTTCAGCTTTCAGCGCAGAAAAGGTAAATGATAATTTCGAGTACTTGTGGGTAAGATTCTTTTGCTTTGACAAGCAACGAGAAGCATGGTTACAGCCTTCTACCAAAATAGAGGCAAAAGGTGAAATTGATTTGTCCTGGTATAACGGCAAGGTTGATATTACATGCCGTTGTCAGGAGGTAAACCAGTATGTACCGACACCAAACAATAACTGACGATGATATGGCAAGTTACAGGAAACGCAATACAGACGGCCCCAACAGCGAAGACAAGGCTCTTGACCTGTTCGCTGAAATGATGATTGAAAAGCTGGAGACCATCGGTAAGGACTGGAAGAAGCCCTGGTTCACCGAGGGGGCACTCCAGTGGCCCCGTAATCTTTCCGGCCGCGAATACAATGGTATGAATGCGCTGATGCTCATGCTGCACTGCGAAAAGGAAGGATATACTATTCCGAGGTTCTGCACCTTCGATTGCGTGCAGAGACTGAACAAGCCGGGCAAGGACGGCGAGGAACTGCCGAGGGTTTCGGTACTGAAAGGTGAGAAATCGTTTCCCGTCATGCTGACTACCTTCACCTGTATCCACAAGGAAACTAAGGAGAAGATCAAGTATGATGATTACAAGAATCTGTCGAACGATGAGAAGGAACAGTATAATGTGTATCCCAAAATGCAGGTTTTCCGTGTGTTCAACGTCGCCCGTGCGTCCGTAATGGTCGCGTAATAAATATCTCGATAATAAGAGATTAGGTTAGTGTTCAAAGTTTAGAAATAAACAATAGACCTATCCCCGACTGACTTACTCGGAGAGGAAACTCAAAGAGGAACACAGCACGTCAGTAAAGCGATAAGTTAGCTAATTGCCATGCTACGACTGAATTGCAAGGGGAAAGACAGATATGAGGATGAAGCCTGATTGGTTGAATGATAGTTCAGTGACAGAAGTTGAAGTTGTGGCGAAAGGCAGTTATATACGCCACATCATGGTACTACAGCCCATTGCGCGAGGGCAAGTAGCAAGAACAAGCCATGACACGACCGCAGTAAGTGGAGAAAAGAACGAAAGTCGCATCCGACAATCTGTTGCCTATCGAAAGATAGACGTTATTACGTGGTTAAACGGAGATTACCTAAATCGGAACGCCGTAAGGCTATGAGGATTTGCCTCTGAATATCCGACAAGGTAACGGAACTCCCGTAGTAGTCTGAGCAAGGGAAAACCTTGTACATGGCGAAGGGGAGTAGTTAGTAACTTTAATACAAACAAAAGAAAACGAGAGATTCGTTATGAGAAATCCAGAGATTGTATTAAACACATTATGCCAGCACAGTAAGGTCTCGGACTATAAGTTTGAGCGACTGTACCGCATTCTGTTCAACAAAGAGATGTTCTTCATTGCCTATCAGCGCATATATGCGAAGCCAGGCAATATGACTCCAGGCACAGATGGTCAGACTATCGACCAAATGAGCATTGGAAGAATTGAACGTCTCATCGAAACACTTAGGAATGAATCCTACAAGCCGCATCCTGCTAAAAGGGTGTATATACCAAAGAAGAACGGCAAGAAACGCCCTCTTGGTATACCATCCGTAGAGGACAAGCTTGTGCAAGAGGTAGTTCGGATGATTCTTGAAGCCATCTATGAGGGGCACTTTGAAAGCACCTCTCATGGTTTCAGACCTCATAAGAGCTGCCACACAGCTCTGACAAGCATTCAAAGGACTTTTACAGGTGCAAAGTGGTTTATTGAGGGAGACATAAAAGGCTTCTTCGATAACATAGACCACGATGTACTCGTCAGCATTATGCAAGAGCGTATTGCAGATGAAAGGTTTCTTCGTCTTATCAGAAAGTTTCTCAAAGCGGGGTACATCGAAGACTGGAAGTACAACAACACGTATTCGGGAACTCCTCAAGGTGGAATAATCAGTCCTATTTTGGCAAACATCTATCTTGACAGGTTCGACAAGTACATGAAAGAGTATATTTCACACTTCGACAAAGGGAAAGAAAGGGCTCACAACAAAGAATACTGTTGTCTCAACACGAAAACAGTAAACCTAAGGAAGAAATGGAAAGCGGAAACAGATGAAACTGTAAAAGCAGAACTGTTGATGAAAATAAAAGCCATGCACGAAGAGAAAAATAAGATGACATACAGACTTCCAATGGATGAGAATTATCGGAGATTGAAATACGTGAGGTACGCAGACGATTTTCTGATTGGAGTTATAGGGTCAAAAGCAGATTGTGAACGAATCAAGGCAGACATCACAGAATATATGATGAACAACCTTAAACTCGAACTTTCTGCTGAGAAGACACTCATAACTCACGCAAAAGAGAACGCTAAATTCCTCGGTTTTGACATCACCGTTAGGACATTGGATGTGTTTAAAAGGAACAGCAAAGGAATCAAAAAGCGAGAATTTGTTGGAAAGGTCATGCTTATGCTCTCTTCTGAAACAGTGAAAAAGAAGCTTCTTAGCTACGATGCTGTAAAGTTTACGAACGTAAACGGCAAAGATGTATGGAAGCCAAAATCACGGGAGAAAATGGTCGGTATGAAACCCGAAGACATCCTTGCACAATTCAACTTGGAAATCAAAGGCTTCTACAACTATTACTGTATAGCCAACAATGTTTCGTCAACATGTGCCGATTTCGGCTACATTATGGAGTATAGTCTTTATATGACTCTTGGTCAAAAATTAAGAAGACATGTAGGGCAAATCAGAGACAAGTACCGTAAAGGCAAGAATTTTGTCATCCCATATAAGGATGCAAAAGGCAAAGAACGGTTCAGAACACTCTATAAAGAGGGATTCAAACGTAAAAGCTCATTAACGGACGATTTTCTCGACCGTACCCCATGCACTATGTATGTTCCCAAACCAAGCCTTGCAGAAAGGTTGAAACAGCAAACCTGTGAAATGTGTGGTGCAACTGACACTAACGTCGTAATGCATCATATACGCACTCTTGTTGGGGTAAAGGGAGAAACTCCATGGGGCAAGTTGATGTTGTCGAGACATCGTAAGACGCTTGTAGTGTGTGAATCTTGTAATGCTATAATTCAGTTTCATGGGAAATAATGTGAGCTTACTAATGGCAAGCCGTATACACGGAGACGTGTACGTACGGTTTAGGGGCAGGTATGCGGAAACCTGCCGCCGTAAGGCGGTAAGGCGCTGCATACCGAGCCTACAGACGAATCTGAAAGAAGCACGTCCGGAACTGTGGGAAAAACTGGAAAAGGAAAACGGCCGCCCGTTTGTTCATGAAGGCGAAATGTTCAGCTTCGAACCGGGGGACAGGATGATACGCGACAATCTGTGGATCTGCCCCATCAACGTGAAACATCAGGATGATGCCTTTTATTCAATAAGCAAGAATGAAATCACCGTACCGGAGAAGGTGCAGTTCAAGGACGGGGAAGCATTCTATGGAACACTGTTCCATGAAATGGGGCATTCGACTGGTGCGGAAGGTGTACTAAACCGTTTCAAACCGACCTCTTTCGGTTCAAAGGAGTATAGCGATGAAGAACTTGTAGCCGAATTGTGCGGTGCACTGATCTCACAACGCTACGGCATGGTTAAACATATAAAAGAGGACAGTTGTCCGTATCTGAAATCGTGGTTGGATAATCTGAAGGAGTCGCCCCAGTACATTAAGACCGTACTTATGGATGTGAAGAAAGCATCATCCATGATTACGCAGAAGATAGACCAGATTGCCAGGGATATAGAAATTGAAAAAGCCGAAAAGGAGCAACAAGCTGAAGCACCAAAGGAAAAGATGTATTATGCATCTGTAGCCTATCTGCAAATGTCCGATGATACCAGGCAATTGGAAGAGCTGAAGGACAAGGGCAACTATAATGGTCTGCTTGCTCTCGCCAAAGAGTATTATGACGGTAACGGCATGGATGAACAGTACACATATGCCTCACCATTACAGAATCGTGGCGATGACCTGCTGATTGAAGACGAGAATTTTGCTGTAGTTTATAATGGCAGTGTAGGCGGAACCTTTGACGTGATGCTGAAATACACAGAACAGGAAGTTCGAGACCATATCCGCAGGTACGGTATAGGCAGAGCCAGCAATGATGTGAAAGAGGTGGCAAAAACTATGGTAGCAGAACAATTTGCGGAAATATCACAAAAGAATATTCCGGCCTTTGAAATGCCCAATGGCGAAGTGCTGTATATCAGCTATAACAGGGAAAAAGACACATTGGACGTAGGCTCTGTAACCAATGCAGGACTGGCGGTACAGCACAGCTTTGAATATAACCATGATAAGGCGCTGGATGACAACCTGACGGAGGTGAATGAAAAACTGGAAAATATGGAAGAATACCGCGAGGAGGAAGAAATGGAACGAAGCGGATTCAGGAGGTAAAACAGGCAATTACCAAACGGAGGGACGGTAGCGTTTTTCCGCCCCTCTTGTTTTTCACCCCTGTTCCTGCTCAAAATATTCCTTATAATCCATTTCATCAATGGTCAGTTCGTCAAGTTCCCAGTCATATTCTACATCCGGCATTCTTGAATAAGGGAAGTTTACAGTGTAACCAATCTGTCCATAGGAACAGAAAAGCGGTGTCACACAGATCTCACGACCGTAATAACTCTGCTGCCTGCAGTTTCTGCGCCAATTGAAACGCCCTGCGATAATGTTTTTACATAAACGCCATAGGTACTTATCATCCTTTGTCATAACTCACCTCCTATCTGAACAAGCAACAAATTCTCGGGACGTTCTGAGAACCAATAACTATCATGGTCAATAAATACGCATCTGTCTTTGATATTGTCCGGTTTCTCGAATGCCAATACCTCATAAGGACCAAATACAAGGCCGGCATCATTTGTGAAAACAACCATATCGCCAACTTTCATTTTACTATCCGTTTTCATGACCTCTGAAAGTCTGTCATAAAACTCCTTTCCGTCAGTTTCCCGTTCTGCTTTCCAACGTAAGAATGCTTTCTTGTAACTTCTGCCTGAATTTATCGGAGAAAGTTCAGTGGGATAAACCTCCGCTTCAGAGCCTGAAGCTGCAATAAGAATAATACTATCGTCCTCTATAACCTCCGAAACAGAAACAACTTGATAAACTCCGTCAGAGAGTCCATTGTCAGGGTCATGCCAGAACAAAACATTTCCTTCCTTGATAAAATCGTATTTTCCCATAATCCAAATATTTATTAAGTTTATTTATTTCCCTTAATTTGAGCCTTTAGACTCGCCGTAAGGTTGATTTTTACGTGCGAACATCACGACGGAAAAAAGAATGGCAACAAGGAACAGAGGATAAAATTTTATGAAATACCGTAATCTCTGATTTCGGAAAGTTTCGGAAAAATTCGACGATGTAGCGGAGCGGTACTTGGACAGCCATTCCATCCGCCGTACATTTGCTGAGTAAAAAACAAAATGACGCGAGCTTATTGCTAAATCAGAGATTTCTTAAAGATGTAAAAAAGGAAGAACAGAAATATAAAAAAGGAAGCGACAATAAAAAAGGCTGTATTTTCTTTTATCAATGTACAAGGTGCAGCCTGCCGGCAATGAACACCAGCAAGCCACCTATATGACAAAAATCAGAAATGATAATCGATGACACCTCCGATATAAAGCAAAGTACCTGACTCAAGAGCGCAAACTTCACGCAAAAATTCATAAGATTGCTCCGCATAAGACTGTATGCCATTCTCGTCCGTATAAAACCAATATCCAGTCTCCAAAGGGTCTTTCAGGTACTTTTCAAGCTGATAGACCGGGCCAATCCAATCCTGTATTTTGTCGGGAGTCACAGCCTCGACCCTTAGACGAATACCTGCGATAAAATTCTTCTTCCACTCTTCCGCACCACCCATATAGCGTATCGTGTTTTCAGAAACGAGCTCAAACATACCTTTTGGAAATACCTCATTCAGCAAGTTTTCAATATGTAACTGACGTTCCTCATCATCAATTTCTCCACAATAGTCAAAAAAACTACCTTCACCTTGCATAAGAGTGTCTTCATTCAAATAACTGTCCTTATCAACCCTTGTCTGGGTAATCTGAAAAATTTTGCTGTGCATAATACAAAAAATTAAATGTTAGACTTTGTTTTTCCCTCCAGTAGAAGCTTTTCGGCTTCCTTGCAGGAGGAAATTTATATGCAATCCAGACAGCATTCAGTGGATGGTAAAAACAAGTAAATGGCAGGCGAATTTGACGGAATACCCAAATCTGTGATTTGCGGAAGGCTGCCGACAAATTCAGAAGCAAATTAGCAGAGCGGTACTTGATGTCCATCCCGACGCTGTAAATTTGCATCATAAAATTCAGCAACAAGGATCGGCCGATGGCTGCGTAAAAGCATGACAATATAAAAGAGCAGAATACTTATAAGCGGTAAATAAAAGAGGGGAAAAGAAAATCCGTACAGGCCAGTAATAAAAAGGGTATAAAGGCTATGTTGTAAAGAACAAGAAGCAGAGTCATGCTAGTGTTCATAACCCTGCTTCACCAATTTCTATTCTATCACTATAAATTCATCAATGTTGCAAAACGCATTCTCATTGGCATTCTCCCATTCATCAGTTAATTTTTCAATATCTTCACTAAAGTTTCCCACCCTCTTTATTGGGGGTGGGAAGTAACAGTAATTCAAAT
>ERZ773195.514-NODE-514-length-34969-cov-6.048118_pt1 | contig 34969 bp, 28 predicted proteins | sample MGYA00580530_ERZ773195 | MGnify/ENA primary metagenome ERZ773195 (study PRJEB29015, sample SAMEA2737751) | human gut metagenome | biome: human gut; feature: human-associated habitat; material: faeces | place: China | collected 2012 ...
TTTCTGTCTATCAAACCTGTTTTACTTCACTGAAAACACGGTGTCAAAAGTATTTGACAGCATATAAAACCTTATAAAAACAGCTTGATTATTTCTTTTGCCCACGAAAGATAAGCAGGAACAACCGTATCAAGTGATTGCTGTACAGCAGTAATATCCTGTGCGGAAAGTTCACCGATTTTTTGAAATACGCTTCCTGCGGCTTCGGTATCTCCTAATGCAATCATTGCTCTGGCATTGTCACCAAGGGCAAAATATTTTCCAATGGATAATGCTCCGACGGAAAAATCGCCGATTGCGATTGCACCGATAGAAATAATACCCAAACTGATTGCCCCAGTTGCAAATACCCCGATTGAAAAACATCCTGCGGACAAAAGTCCGAGAGCAAACATACCGATTGAAAGCAAACCAACCGAAAACATACCGAGCGATAACACTCCCATGGATAGCATACCGAGAGAAACAATCCCTTTCGCCTTTAATCCGACTGCAATCACTCCACGGGCATTTAAGCCAACAGCAATAAAGCCCTTTGCGTTCCTACCAATATGCCATAGAGGCATACCCCATACTGTTTTTTCACTTTTTCTCTCACGCAGACGCTTTCTGAAAAACAGGATTTTCTCATTGGAATTGGATTGATTGTTACGGTCTGTTTCTTCTGCGTCTTTGAGCAGATAATCCAACGAGAAGTCAAATAACTCACTCATCCGTATCAGTTTGTCGGTTTCGGGATATGTAATATTGCTTTCCCATTTGCTGATTGCTTGTCTTGATACGCCAAGAATATTCGCCAGTTGCTCCTGTGTGTAATTGTTTTCTTTTCGTAGTTTTGATAATTTATCGCCTAATGTCATAGTGCGTCCTCCAATCTGAACAACTTGTTCGTATTAATGATACCTGTTTGATGTCTGAAAGACCACCATCATCGAAGTTCTAAATGTAAACTACAGGTTGCATTGATGATTTTATAGCCTATTATGAGGATTTCTAGCTCTCCCTTTACTTTTCTTCATCTTCCGTAAACTCAAACAATTCCTCAACAGATACCGAAAAGACTTTGGCTATGTCCATTGCTAATTTTAACGATGGATTATATCGTCCATTTTCCAAATGAACGATTGTTTCACGCCTTGTGTGTACCAATTGCGCCAAATCAGCCTGTTTCAGCCCTGCTATTTCACGATACTCTTTGATTTTTGTTTTGAGAGCCATACTTAGACCCCCTTGCTATCCATAATACAAAAAACAATAAATCGAATTATCGCTAAAACAAGTATTATTCCAACAAGTGCATATCCTGCCATTCTCACATCAAAAAGAGCCATTGCTCCTGCAAAAGCAAAATTCAGGCGTATCCGCATAAAAATCAATGTTCTGCGGCAGAATCCTATGCCAACACGCCCAAATCACACGCATAATTTCGTCGTTTTTCCAAATTATTGTTATGCCATGATCGCATTCTTATAGCAAATCAAGTCCAAATAAATCTCCTGCTGTTTCTGGTCAATAGCATACTGAATATACTTGTCCACGTTTTTCTTCGTAACAAAATCCGTCTTTCCCAGAAGCACCTGAATCAGCTGCAAATTACCGTTGTCAATCAGCATCTTCACGCCCTTGGTAAGCATCTTTTTCACATACGCCTTAGCTTCTGCGTTGTCGTGCAAGTCGATCATTTCTACAGCCATCTGAAATTTCATACACAGCGGCATTTTCACCTCTGTGTCCATTTTTCCGGTTCGCAGCATTTCTTTCACCGCAACAATATCTTTTTCCACTTCAATATAATAGCCAACAATCAGGAACTTTTCATCAGAAATCGCAATTTTAATATTGGTCAGACTTTCACACCCCCAAAACGCCGCTTCTACAATATTGATTACACGCTTCGGAATCATAATGCTGGTCAAACTTTTACAACAGGCGAATGCCCAATTTCCAATATTGTTCAAACTGTCGGGAATCTTAACACTAGTCAGCCTTTCGCAGCTATTCCATACACCACTTCCAATACTAGTCACACCATCTGGAATTGCGATACTGATTAGATTAGTACATTTATAAAACGTCCAATCTCCAATGCTAGTCACATGATTTGGAATTGTGATATTGGTCAAACTTATGCAATCAACAAATACACACTTCCCAATACTAGTCACACTGTCAGGAATCGTAACGCTGGTCAAACTTTTACAACTATGAAACATATAATCTCCAATAGTGGTCACGCCGTTCGGAATTACAATACTTGTCAGGCTTGTACACTCACAAAACGCATGATCCTCAATACTAGTCACACTATCCGGCATTGTGACACTAGTCAGACCTTCACACCTCGAAAACGCCCAATCACCAATACTAGTCACCCCGTCCGGAATCACAACATCTCCGCCTGCACCAGTATACTTTACCAGTACACCATTTTCAATTTCAAAGTCATTGTTACTGCTCATTTGCATTTTTCCTTTCTGTATAAAACGACGGTATCATATCAATTATAAACTGCCTTAAAATAAATGTCAAGAGTAATTCCATAGATTGTAAAACGGTTTTGTTTCATTTGATGCTAATATTATATCACTTTAGTTTTTCAAATAAAATAGAACTATAAAAATTCTGCCGAAAAAACAAAAAAACAGGGCAAAAACACTGCCCTGCTTTTCGTTTGCCTGCAGATGAATCAAGACGGTTCCTGTGTAAAATCGGTGATTTCCTCCACGATTTGTGCAATTTTGACCATTTGTTCCGGCGACAGCCCATTCATAGCAACCTTGATGCGGTGAAAAGCGTCTTCTTCCTCCACTTCCGTATTAGAATCAATGTCCAGCAATTTCGGAATCGACACTTTCAGCCCGTTGGCAATCTTCGAAACGGTTTCAATCGTGGGGCATTTTTCCCCGCGTTCCACCTTGCCGATATAAGCAGGGTGAATTTCTGATGCAAAAGCCAGTTCTTCCTGACTAAGGTGCTGCCGGGTGCGGAACTGACGGATTCTTTCTCCGACAGCAACGGCGACGTTGGTTTTGTTCTTCATAATGGAAATCCTCTGTTTCTGCTCTAAAGTATTCTATATTTCTATTTTAAAGGGTATCCGAAACAGATTCAAATATTTATAGAGAAGAAAAAATAAATCCTGTAAAGATTATATAGAAAAGCAAAGAGGACTGCCATATTTGGCAGTCCTCTTTGTAAATTGTGTTGTGACTATAAAATAGATGAACAGAGTAAGTATCCATTTATTGAAAACTATAAGTTCAAAGTTAGCAACTCTAACATAAAGTAAAAATATTAAATTTCCTTTTGAATATTATAATTATCTTGATTATCTTGTATCTCATACGCCTTATCAATATATGATTCCATATCATCAACAAAATCTGACCATTTCACGCACAACATATAATTACAATCTCCATGATATATTGTATGACCAACATCACAGCTATTCGCATCAGGATTTTTATGATTGAACATATTTCCACTCATTATACTAAAAATTAAGCTTGAATTACTATCATAAAATTGACATCCACTACTACAACATGTTTTTTTGTACGTAAAATAATCATACATACCATTTATATCAGGCAAAATAACCGCTAAAAGTGCATTTGTTTTACTCTTGACTGGGTTTTCATTTTTATCTTTCCTAGAAACTTCTTTCAAGGAATATGATATTTCCTGCGGAATCCATTGATATTTTTCCTCTTTAAATTTTTCTCGCATTCCTTTTGACAGCATTATAATTGTTAACGTGCTATCACGAATTCTATTTTTCAGTTTTTCCCAAATAGTTGAATCTTTGAGCTGTGATAAATCTTCTCCATCTGATTCACCTTTGTAAATATGATCGGTTTTAGATTTAAGTGTTTCTTCAATCACATCAACATAATCCCTAACAGTACAAGTCCACCATTTTCCAGGATCATCAGTAATATTTTCAACGTCATTATCGGCATATTTATATGATATAAATATTTTTCTTCCCATACATGTTTCCTTTCTATTTTAAAATAAATCCACCAATAATCAATCCCAATAATAATAGCAAATAAAGCGGCAAAATCGTTATAGAAGTCATTGTTTTAACTAGACAACATTTACAATCTTTGTATTTATCTATTAGCATTTCAAACTCTTTTATATCCGTTCCATAATGGGTAGTGTTTACAATTTCTTTATACAGCTCTCTAAATTTACGTTCTTGTTGTAAATAATATGAATCTAAAAACCAGAAGATTAATACAGGGATAAGAGCTATAAAAATGTATGTAACTTTTCTGCTATTAGCATAAAGTGCTAATAGTGCTGATACCAATGTTATCGTCCATCCCTTTATTTGAAATGAATTCGTATTCATTCTTGTAATGATGCCTTGTATCATTTTTAAATGTTCTATTTTACTTTCCATACTCATTTTCCTCTATCTTATTAACTTGCTTATATAAGGTATCTAAGGGATGCTCATGGTCTGAACAGCTTGTTAACCATACTTCTAAACTTTTATCATTAATTATTTTCATATGTTCTTTATTGATTTGATATTTGATTTTCAATTCTGAATGTTCAAGTTGAAAACCCGCATTTATTGGATACCCAGAACCTTTTCTTTGCGGTTTTTTTTCACGCAGATATCTTGTCATTTCAACCTCTGAATAAATCCATGAAGATAAAGTGCTTTCAGTGTTTTTAATATTATCTGCAACCGGCAATGAATTTGGTGTATCCATAAAGAATATACATTCACATTTATCCATCATTTTCATTAACGCTACATTTAACATCATATGAACATGACTAGTAGAAATGTTTCGTTTTTCATAATTATATGTTGCATTGTGATTTTTACAATATCTTTCGTCAATCTGTTTTAACAATTCATTAGAATGCCCCCAAACGCATGAGTCAATAAATGCATTTAAATTAAAATTCTTTTTCAGCCAACCGGCAAATGCAATTACATATTCTTCATCCAAGTGTGAATGAGATATAAAAATATTTGAATTTATATTTGGAAACCAATCTTGCGATATTGCATCTCCATCAATTATTTCATCATTCAATAAGTATTCTTCCAGTGTATTATGAACATCTTTTTGATTCTTGCTAAATATATCTTTGCCTAACACCAAGAAGTCATTAAACATTTCCTTATTTCCAATTTTTATATCAAAAGTGACAAACATACTTTTTACCTCCATACTATAACAAACATATCGGTACAAGTTTTTTTAATCCATAAAATAAAAATTTATGTGATGAACTCATTGTTTTTCATTCAAGTAATCTAACAATTGCTTTGATAACATAACATAATCAAGGCTTTCTGCAAATTCATTATTCATTACTAAAGGAGCATCGTTTAAACCCTGCCAACCATTAGCCTTATATTCAGAAGCAACGATAGAAGAACATCCTCCAACAGAGCCTACTACAAATACTGGTATTCCATTCTCAATAGCTAATGCTATTTCTTCACGAATTCCTTCATCAGCTTTATTTTTCTTAATTTTACCGCCCATACAAATTAGAGCTGAAACTTCTTTCCGTTGTATCATATGCTTTCTCATTGTGGTCAAGCTTTTACTTAATAAATTATTCCTTTCTGTTTCATTAAAAGTAGTGCTTTCATTATAATATTCTTTTGAATATAGATATTTATCCTCAAACCACTTTGATATATACATTTTTAAATGCTCTTTATAATTTTCAGGATAAATTAACTTCGATATTTCAAAAAACAACTCTTGAAAGGTAGGGTGAGAACCAAATGTTAAAATATATCCGGATTTTAAAATTGATTTTGCAAAAACCACAAGAGCATCCGTAAGCGTTTGCTTATATATTTCCTCACCATCTGGAAAAGCTCCAGAAATAATTATTTCACTATTTCTATTGCTAACAGGCTTTTGAAGATAATTACCCCAATGAAACATAAAATCCTCATATGTTTCAATAATTATTTTATCGCTTTCTTTCTTTGTGAATACTTTATCTGTTAAAATAACAGATGAATCGTAATGATCATTCATTCTATTCAAGTATTTTTTTAAATTTTCTTTATCTGATAAAGTAGGTGTTCTGCCAAATAACTGAACATATTGATTTATATCTCGTTGTGGATATCTATACCCTTTTCGTTTTACATCAATATTAAAGATCATTTTTTCGCTATCAATACACTTTATTTTATCTTCAAACATTTCTTCCAACGCATTATGACAATCAAACACTACATTTGATTTAGTCATAATCAAGTCAAATGTTCTTTCCATAATTTCATCAGTAATTTCAGTTAATCTTTTGATATCTTTAAATTCATCTAAAGAATAACTCAAGTGTGGCTTTTCTGAAGGAACAAATTTTAATTTATGAATATCGGCATTTTCTATCTGCACCCATAAAACAGGAATGTTTCTCAGAATAGCATATCTCAATTCTTTCTGTATCCACTTAGAATCGGCAGACTCAGGTGTATGAATAAAGATAAATGCATCACTTTCTGACATTGCTTTATCTATTTCACTTTGTGCTTCTTCACCAACTTTTACAGAAGTAACATCACGAAATGTTTCACACGCCTCGAACTGAACACTAAGAGTATCACAGAGCTGTGCTGTAATTTCTTCACCATCCAAACGTCTATGGCTTATAAAAATAAGACCACTTTCACTATACATAGTCGGCATTATGTTCGCAATAACTTTTCGTGCAAAGCAACGAGCTGCCAATGGAAGGTAATCATCACTTAAATCTCTGCATCTGAGCTGTTCCCAAACATCATAGCTTTGCTTATCGGCAATAATCTCTAATGGCTTTCTTGTTTCCTTATCCATAGCAATCGGATATATGGTCGCTTTTTTGTTCTTAGCCAAATATAACAGCTTTTTTAAATTTTCATCTGTTGAAACTGACTCATCATTAAAAATTATTATTATACTATCATTTTCAATCTTAGATAAATACTTAGCTGCATTATTCACCATAGAATAAGATATATCGTACTTATCAAACTGTTCTTTGAGCTCCTTTACAAAGCAATGAGCTTTACTATGATTTTTCATTATAAATGATGGATTTATAATATAAATACTCATGTATTTGACTCCTGTTACAATAAATATAGTCGGTAAATCCACAGCAAACCAGCTATGGTTTACACGCACTCATTTCTGAGCTACAATGTAAGCAGTGATCGGAATGACGTTCGCCTCCTTGGGACAAAGTGCCCGTAAATTAGACTGTCATCCATGCTTTCATTGCAGTGTTCGTTTTTGCAGGTTGAGCCGCCAGATCGGTGCGTTCGTGTCACCCAACAGATTGAATAGGGAATGAGAAAAAGCGTGGCTTCCGATTACAAATCCAAACAGGAGTGATATTTTATGAACGCAGTCGGTATCGATGTTTCCAAAGGCAAAAGCACGGTTGCAGTGCTCAGACCATTCGGAGAGGTGGTGGCTTCCCCTTTTGATGTGATTCATAATGACAATGACCTTAAACGGCTTGTTGAGCTTATCCGGTCACTGCCGGGTGAATCCAAGGTTGTTATGGAGTACACCGGTACATATTTTGAACCCATAGCACAGTTTCTCCACATCAACGGTATATTTGTTTCCGTAGTCAATGCACTCTTAGTTCATGACTATGGCGGAAACTCTTTGAGAAAGGTCAAGACGGACAAGAAAGATGCTTTGAAGCTTGCTTCCTATGCACTCGACCGCTGGATGGAACTTGATGAATATGTTCCTGCTGATGAACAGCGGAAAACCTTAAAGTTGCTGAACAGACAGTACAATCAATCCATCAAGATACAGACCATGATGAAAAACAATCTGATTTCTTTGACCGATTCTGTCTTTCCGGGCATCAAGCGACTCTTTACTTCTCCGGAAAGACAGTCAGATGGTCATTAGAAATGGGTAGATTTTCTGCATGCTTTTCCGCATAAAGACTGCGTTGCCAAGCTGTATCTGTCTGCTTTCAAAGCGAAATACAAAAGCTGGTGCGGCAGAAACAAATACCGATATTCAGAATCCAAAGCGGAAGAAATCCATTCTTATGCGAAATCAGTCATTGCTGTTTTTCCGCTAAACGAGTCTGAACCGGTATAACAGTTCATCGACAAGAAACGTTCCGAAGGAAAGCATCATTACTCTTACCGAGTCGCTGCCGCAAACAAGTTTCTGCGAATATACTATGCTAAAGTAAATCAGGTTTTGAATGCGATGTAATGTTTCTACGCATCTTTTCATCAGGCTGCTTCTTTTTGCAAGTTGGAAGCGGTCTTTTTGTCATGCCATTTTTTATCTTGTGAATTGTTTGTAAATTCACTGGATTGTGGCTTGACTTTTATTTGCAGGTCTAATCATATTATTTTCATTAATTCTTAATCATACAAAGTTGATGAAACAATTAAAGATTTTTACATGTTATTCGCATATAAGATCAACATTAGATAACTTCAAATTATCATGTGTTAATTTTCTCTTTATGATGATTCACATAAAATAGGAAGGTGGTTGGTAATGAGAATCCTGGTAAATAATATTAAAAGCACAAATTCAACACTATTAGTAAGGCAACTAAAAAGAATAAGAAGCTTCCCTGTTGATGTATGGGGAACTGACATATCCGCAGCTGGGCATATCGCATCAAGCAATTTTGTTGATCGATATTTTCAAGCGCCTAACATAAACAATGAAAAGGAATACTTGCAATTCATCAATGAATTATCAGATAAGCACAAGATAGATTATCTTTTTGTATCAACAGATAAGGAAGTGCGGTTTCTTAATCGCCACAAAGATGAAATAACAATACCGTTCGATAATTGCCCTTCGGATACAATTAATATATTCCAAGACAAACTAGAAGCAAATAGATCCATTGAAAAAATGGGAATTAAAGTACCAACTATTTATGATTCACTTTTTGGAAAAGATAAAGTGATATTTCGCAAAAGATGCTCCGTTTCAAGTCAGGGAATCTATATTGTTGATCTTTCGAAAGCGTCACATATTGAAAATCATTTTCATACAGATTGGTTTGCTCAGAAATATGAAACAGGTACAACATATGTAGTAGATATATTTGCCGATAAAAATGGAAGTCCCAAATTGATATTGCCCCGAAAATCACTTGAAAAACAAATGGGATCAGCTTTTCGCAGCCAAATAGTGAAACATGACAAGCTTATACAAATATGCAAACAAATCTATTCAAAATATAGGATACCGGGTCTATCTAATGTAGAGTTTATTGAGAATGATAGCGGCATTTATTTCATTGAAATCAATCTTAGAATAGGTGGTTCAGCAAGCGAAGGAATGATTGCTTCTTTTAATTACATAGAACAATATCTGGACCACTTTGTAAACGGGGCAAATCTTGAAAGCCTGGAATACTATATGAATTGTGTAGCATGGGACTCAATAGTCAGCAGATATTATGATGAGGTATTATTTAATGCTTCTCTTGACTCCTGACTTCAAAAATCAAACAGCCAGAAAGATAAATAACAGATATGGTATGGCTTTTTAATTCTTGGAATTAGGTGACGTGTCTTGAATGTTATCCCATCAATTCTCGCTTTAATGCAAGAACATTCCCCCTTCAGATTGACTGCTTGCTGGTAGTACATATCAGCCTGATCAATCATTCCTGCTTTTCTATATGCAATGGACAAATTATAATAAGCAGTACAGTGCATCAATTTACTTGGTTCTTTATTAATAAGCTCCAATGCTTGGTTTTTAAGAAGATCTAATCTGACAAAAGCATTATTCTCATAACACCACGCCAATTTGTTGATTATTACAGATAATTTATCGTAAGTCGAAACACTGTGTTGATCAGCAATGTTTAGATAATCCCAGACGGTACAATCAAATTCACCTGATAATAACAAATAGCCAGCCCAATTATTATAAATGCATGAAATGCCTTGATTTGAATTTTCCAGTAGTCTTTTAGCCTGCTTTATATTTTCTATCGCTTTTTTGTGCTTTCCAATGCTTGAAAGAAGCTTTGAATAGGTGATATACGATTTGCCTGCTTGAATATTATCGCCTTTTAGCTGAAAAAGTTTTATGCTTTTCTTAGCATTTTTAACAGCCTGCGATGGTTTAGTATAAATGTTTGTCAACCGTAAATAAAAGGCATATTCATCAGAATGCTTAAACCCTGGTATTTGGTTCAGTTCAATGTCAATATCGGTGCATGCCCTTTTGTCATTAAGTGCTATAAAGCTATTCAAAACAAGCAATTTCAACTTAATCCATGTATGGCTGAACTTTTCTATTCTAGACATAACGTTTTTATACTCCTGAATAACAATTTCGTGGTGATCTAATATAGAGAGAAACAATAGCTTAAACAGAAGTAGGTCATCATCTGATATAATATCAATGCTTCTTTCCATTAGTTTAATACACGAATAGCCTTCTTCATACAAAGATGCAATACGACATATCCTTAAGATTTGAAAATAAATTTTTTTAAATCTAGGAATATTGTCTTTTGTGCATTCTATCAATTTATTTAGATAATGCCATGTGCTGTCTCTTGATATATTTCTTAATGTATTTGTCTGAAAATCTGTAAGCAGCCCCATGATTTTTTCCGGATTATTGACCGAATAGATTTTAACTAGAATTTGCCAAGCAGCCTCTTTACTAACAACAGTCACTGTACCCTCATAAACCTTTGCGTAAAAAAGGCTCAAACGCTTATATACATCCTTGTCAATATCAACAAAATCAGAAAGGTTTTCTTTATATGCATCAAGAATACTTGCATGCATAAAAGAGATTTGTTCATTATCTCCATTTGTTTTGGTACAAATAACTTGGTTTGTAACCAGTTCAAGAAATAATTTATCCAGGTCATTTTCAGAATTTGAAAATTCGCTAGTCCAGATATTGTAAAAGACTTTTTTATTTATGCGTCCGCTATGATAATACAAAATTGAAACGATATATTGTGACTCTTGGCTTAAGTTTTTCAAGTTTAATAAAGTTGGCGAGGTCAATTCACCATTCTCTGTATGATCATCATACATTCTTGCATAATCAATAAGATCCCAAAGGTTTCCTTCAGAATAATCCTTATAATGTTTTTTCGCATTGATAACAAAGTGGATATCAGGGGAATGAACATTAAGCTGGGCTTCAAGGAGATCCGCAATATACTCGTCACGCATTTTTTCCAACCTACATAAATGTACATCTACTTCGGCAATTGATATTTCCCGTTGCAAATTTTTCACTGAATCCAGAGAATAGCCATCAGAAATAGTATATTCCAAAATGAATCCTTGATTTTTATATTTCGTTTCATTTATCCATTCAATGAGATATTTAAGAGATGTATTATCTATATTTTGAATATTATCAATTATCAAAAGAATATGACTTTTTTTAAACAGATAGTGGATATAGTCCGATTTTATGCACCTTGCAACAGGAGATATATTGTTTATTATAGAATGCAAACTAAAATCGCCTGTTTTTAATATCCTTTTTAATCCTATGCCACTCGATTTTTTTATAGATTCTTTCAATGAATTGGCTGAAATGAATTGATCGATGCTTTGGTCGATAAACACTTCTTTCAAAATTCTATTTTTATTGCTTGTTAAATAATTTTCAAAAGAAAAGTTTGAGTGTCCCTGCGCTTTGAAAAATTTCATTAAAGCTGTAAAAATCAATTCTAGGTATTCACCTTCCGAAACATTGTAATTTACATTTTGAGGCATAGTTTTAACATTTATAATATTCCAGTCAGCAAAAAAGTGATTTTTAGCTAATTTTGCAGAAAATGATGACTTCCCATATCCTGTTTCGGCGTATACAATATGTACTTGGGTACATTCAGCATGATGAAATAAATCAATTATTTGAGCAATATCTTTTTCACGATCAACTATCCTTGAGGTTGCTGCAAAACTTTTAATTTTCATTATACACTCCTATAAAATAAAAGAAATGAGGAATGATTATGGATTTAGGAATTCTAAAAGCAATTGGAAACACTCCTATGGTAGAGGTATCTGTTGGTGACACACATTTGATGGCAAAACTAGAATGCATGAATCCGTTCGGTAGCATGAAAGACCGAGCCGCAAAATCAACGCTATTATCTTTATTATGCACAAACACGATCAATAAAGATACAACCATCGTTGAGTCTTCATCAGGCAACTTTGCTATTGCTTTATCAGGCGTATGTTCTGCCCTAGGGTTAAAGTGCTTATGTGTAGTGGATTCTAATATTACAAATGCGAATCTGCAAATAATAAAACAGTTTGGGAGCACAATTCATCAAATTGATATACCCGTAAAAAACCAATCTAATCAGGAGAAAAGAATAGAAACTGTAAAAAAGTTATTGCAAACTAATAATAATATGTACTGGACAAACCAATATAACAATCGATTAATACAAGAATCCTATTTTTCTCTTGCGGGAGAAATCCTAAGTCAATATCCTCAAACTGAAACGATCTACATTCCGGTGAGTACCTGTGGTACAATTTCAGGTGTATCAACTTGGATAAAAAAACAAAATCCCCAAATAGAGATAATAGCCGTAGATTCATATGGATCTCAGATTTTTGGAGAGAGGATTGCCAGAAATAGATTTACCGGAATGGGTTCAAGAATCAAACCTGGAAATTTAGGTAATGCAATTATTGATAAAGTTGTTAGGGTATCTGATTTGGAATGTATAATAAATTGTCACAAACTGCTTGAACAAGGTCTTTTTATCGGCGCATCAAGCGGTGCCGTTTTAGCAGCAATAAATAAAACAAAGGAATTTAATAGAAACATTGTTGCTATTTTCCCCGATCGCGGAGACAGATATCTTGATAATCTTTATAACAATGAATGGCTAAAGGAAAATATGCCTCAACTAATGAGCGAAGATTATAATTCTAATCACAGAGTATGATGTTTTTGCTTTTTTACACGATAATTTGAAGTTATCCTGCGTTGAGTTTTGATAATACTATTATACACCCATTTTTCTTCAAAATCAACATGATCTCGCAGATTTTTCCAAGAAATTCATCGACACTATTCGACAAAAAGCGTATTACAATATATAATAGAATTATTCCCAAACGAAGGAGTAGCTATCATGATAAACTTAAACCTGCAAATAGAACGATTTCTTAACTACTGCATGTCCAGAAAAGCTCTGAATGAAAAAACCATTAAGGCTTACAGAATCGATCTTAGGCAATTCTCTGAATATACAGACAACACATTTTCCAAAGAGATGATTTGCCGATACATCGACATACTTCACGAACGATTCAAGCCCAAGACGGTAAAGCGAAAAATCGCTTCCATCAAAGCGTTTACTCATTATCTTTTAATTGAAGACGTAATTGAAATCAATCCATTCAACAAAATTGATGTTTCCTTTCAAGAACCTACAATTCTTCCCAAAACGATCCCCCTCAATATAATCAACAGTCTGCTAACGTGTGCTTACAATTCATTTTCACAGGCTGAAACAGATTATCAAAAACGCTGCACGACTCGTGACATTGCAATTCTTGAAATTCTCTTTGCAACCGGAGCCAGGGTATCTGAAATTTGCAATCTGACACCCACATCTGTAGATTTGACGAATCACACCATCAAGATTTTCGGAAAAGGTTCTAAAGAACGGATGATACAGATTGAAAATACCGATGTTTTAAGGGCGCTTCAATCTTATTATGACCTATTTCAAGAGGACATAAAGACGTGTGGATTCTTCTTTGTCAACAAACTGCATCATCGTCTCACTGAGCAATCAGTTCGTGAAATCATTCGAAAATACACAGCTATGACAGGGTATGATATACATATCACGCCGCACATGTTTCGTCATTCATTTGCCACTTTGCTTCTTGACGAGGATGTTGACATTCGTTACATACAGAAGCTATTGGGGCACAGTTCCATCACAACCACACAAATTTATACCCATGTTGCTATGGCAAAACAAAAAGAAATTCTTTCTGTCAAGCATCCAAGAAATAAGATAAGGGTTAACGCAAAATAATATACAATTATCTTCAGTTGTAAAAACATGTGCCATCAAACGCTTTCAAAAGCATCCTCATAAACATATAGTCCTAAAATTCTAAAAAAGATCATAGCTACAAACAAATTCTGAAGCAGTGCATAGAATTATTTAATATTTATGCTGATAAAATCAAATAATCACATATGCTCAACTAATCAACTATTTACTCTGAAATAATCCTCTGCCTGTACAATCGTATTCCAAATCTGCTCATCCTTACAGGGATTGATATAATCATCATCAGAAAGCACGCCATACACAGCTTCAAGCTTTTCTTTTACTATCTTTGCATATGAATACATATTACTTTCATAACGTTCCTGCTTCACTCCTCGGTTACGCATTCGCTGCTGAGAATGATTCATTCGTTCCAAATGATGCATTTGCACAGAACGTCTTGATACAGTTATCTGTGCTAAAAGCTTTTGCATTTCATCAGATAACTTTACCGCCTCTTCATACTTCTCTACAGCATCCTTCGCAGTATCTATCTTCAATTGATCTTCATAAGAAACTCGATTATTTCTGTTTTCCGATATATCACGAAGCTGATTTACTGTTTCTTTCAACTCGTTTAGAGAAGCAGACCTTTCTGCAATATTGATATTGGATTCTATCACTCCGATATTTTCAAGAAGCCGATTATCCATTTCATCGAAATCAGGCAAAGATTCTCCAAATTCCTGCATATAAGCATCCTGAACAAAATGCATCATTTCTGTATTTCGCTCCAATACATGAGCCGCTTCAGATATATCAAACTTCTGATCATGATACTGAACACAATTCCTGTAGCGCTCTTTTAGATAAACATTAGATACAACGCCGTTTTCCAGATCCTTTACATCTGGTTCTATTTTCTCCATCATGTTGTCAGAAATGACCTCTCTTCCCTTCGCCGAATCCTGCATCAACGTTTTCTGTACTGACCATTCATGACTGTATTCCTTTCCAAGCGCAACAAAGTCAATACTTAACTGCATATACAATTCACTTGGATTCGCTGATAATCTTGCTGCTAATCTGCGAATGAAGAACAAGGATGCAACCGATGTGATGACACCCTTTACAAGCTGAAGTACCCCTTCACCGAGCATTCCGGCAAACTGCACTGCTGCCTGAGCCACTGAAAGTGCTGCTTCTGCAACATAAATAGATGCATAAAGCACTCCTTTTGCAATTTCATATCCTGCTATTTCACATCCGATAATCGGCGCATAAAATATTTTTTTGAACCATCCCATATTGCGGAGTCTATTCCTGCATGCATCTATCTGATGATCCAGGTATGAGATTTCATCGTACAATTTCCGTACCTTTGTTTTTGCATCTTCCAGTGATTGCGTTGCGTCATTAATTTTCTTTCTGCAAACTTCGATCGCATGATTCAATCGATCTTTTACCTTTGTCAGTGTTTCTTCTAATTTGTATGTATCAAAAGAAAACTGAAAATCAAAGTTCAACGATTGAAAACTCTGATAGTTCACATTCAAAGAAAGATGCGTTGTCATGCCCCAGAATGTACTTTCCAGATTGATAATGATCAAGCCTTTTTGATAATACAATTGTGCCTGTTTTTCCGTCAATCCAGCTATTGATATTTTACCGTCAAAATAAAATGACACATCATTTTGAGATGCTTGCAGATAAAATGCAACGCCTTTCGCTGTCGTATCCAGAAATTGTGACAGAACGCTGTTTTCCGGAATTGGGATAGGATTTTCCTGTTGAAAATCAGAGGATGTAATTTTGATTATTCCCAAATCAATATCCGACAGCATGCCAAACGCCAGTGCACCTTCCTGCTGACGGAATGAAAACAAAACTTTCAAAGACAATTGAAACACACAAATTTTTGCACAAAAGAATATTCCCGCACTGACAACCATGCCGTTACCAATTGTGAAGGGTTCTGCCACATCTGAATAATAAAATTGTGGACGCAGATACAAAACACCGTCTGCATCCACATAATAATGACGCATTCTATATTTATCCACAAGCGCATATCCATCATCCTGCGGTATTCGTCCTATAGAAATTGTATTTACATCAATCGAAAGCTGAGATGCCGTAATATTATCATTAAAAAATGCTGCAATCTGCGATAAATCAGTCTTTTCAAACCATTCCATCTGAAATTTATTTCTACATTCAAAATCAAAGTAGTCGATAGAAATAATATCAAGTGCTTTGATACCTGGAATCAAAAGACCCGTGATGTTTTCAATCAAATCCGATATGGAAAGTCGACTGGTAGCAAAACATAATAATTGCGGTTTTAAGATTCCATCGTATGAAAACTGCATCGCCGCAAATAGATACAACTTTCTTAAATAAATTTCACCGACAATGCCAAATGTCAACCCCTTGTTATATCCAATTGTAAGAGAAGTGTTTCCGAGGTAAAATGCACCGAAAAGATTGATTGGTTCTTTCGGAATGGCAGATGCCGACAGCATCAGTGAACTGGAAGATAATTTACAGTCAACGCAAAAAGACATTTCGGAAATTGCCATTAACTGAAACATCCCGGAGGCCTGAAAGATCGTGTCAGCTTTACCAGTATCCAGTTCCAGAAATAATTCTTGTATGCTGATAATGTCATTAGAGATCTGTGGGACGGAAAGTACAAAATATGCGCCTTGCTGTCCTTTTCCCGCGAAAAAGGACAGATTTTCTATACCAAGCAGCTCATGAAAAAACAGGTCCAGCAGCCCATTGCATTCCTGTGAAAAGTAATATTCGGAATACAAACAAAAACTGTTTTTTTCGTAGAATCTGGAAGGAGGCAGCAATGTTTCCGTATTATGAAAAGTTTCTAACAGTCTGCCAATATTAACCGGCTGCAATCCTTTGGAAATATACAGATAAAAATTATCAATGCCAATCAGACGCTTGGCATTTGCGATAAGTTCTGCAACGAACCCTGAACTCTCTTGTTCTGAAATTTCACATAAGAATCCGCTGCCAGAGTAACTTCCATCTGAATTTTTTAATCGAATCGCTGTAACACGGAATGACTGCATATCCACAAAAAACATCTCATGATCATAAGCATAACTGAAACGCAATTCAGCAGATCTATGTGTCAGAAAATCCGGAAGAAGTGTGTGTAATTCATCAGACAGCTTAGAATCAATCAATGCAACGATTGCAGTCATATCAGCATTGTTGATATTCAAATTCCCTTGAAAACAGCTTTCGCCATGCAGTACACTGTATGATGCCGCTGCTTCATAGCCCAGTATCGTTCCACGAACACCAACGCTCATGGAAAATGTTTTTTCTTCCATTGAATTCACCATATCGGATTTTTTCATCAATTAAAATGAATCAGGTGTTATCAATGCCATTTTTTCCAGCACAGTCTGACGCTGCGTATTCCAGATATTGAAGCTTAAACTGTCGATCTGGAATATCTTGATTTCCTTTGGAATCAAACCTTCTGCATTGATTTGCAGTGAAAGTGCGTATTCGACTGTCTTTTCTTCCGTTTCGCCGTTTTTCTTTGATTCAATATTCAAGAAGAGCATTTTCAAGCAGAACTTGACAGAATCAAAATCAATTGCATTCACAACCTGAGGATCTTCCTCTTCTGCAATCTTGCTCTTAACATCATCTTCAGAAAGAGCGCCTTCGCCTGCCATGCCGTTAAACTGACCAATCATTTCCTTCAGTGTAAGCTGTACGTCATTGGAAACATTCGCAGGTGCCAGGAAAATCTGATAGCCGTCTGCTGTCTTTTTGTAATAGGAACTCAGATCTACTCCCATAAATGTAAATTTCAATCCCACGGATAACTGTACCTTTTCTGTTACTTGTAAATTTTTCATATGAATTACCTCCATTCATTTTCCGATCCAACTCATTCTAGCCGCTTTTACCGCACACCTCAATTGTATATTTTTTCCTGGTCCGCTGCTGTTACAACCTCTGCATAATGGAACTATATAAAATTCCTCATCGGGCTGCAAAGCCTGTGTAGGCTGTGATAAGACAACATGCGCTCCAACGAGATCATCTGGATGGCTTGATGTGCAATGCTGATTGCAGCATTGTCCGCCAATTTGTATTGTACTGGAGCCAGTTAACACTTCCCATGCATTAATCATCGTTGAATCGTACTCAATTCCTTCGTATATCACTTTATCTCCTGAACTACCTATTGCATTATACAAAGGCAGTCCATATCCTAACACCTCAACTTCCACATATTCCGATTTAAGTTCCATATTGTTTTCTTTGTTCATAATGCTTTCCTTTCATAATGTCAATTTAAAAACGTGCAGTAGATTATATTATCCTGCCATATACCTTTTTGATCATATCTGCAAAAGTGAATTTCCCTGATACTATATCATTTAGAGAATTGTAATCATTGCTATCAATTTTGCCATCATAGTTAACATCAGCGTTCACAAGATTAATACTTGAATTTCCACCATTCAGATAATTGTTTAATATGGAAAGATCTGAACTGTTTGTAACACCATCCATATTCACATCGCCCCTGTTATAATTGGACTTATAACACTGCGCTAAATAAGCCTCACTCTCTTGACTAACAACTCTTGTACCATCTGCATCACAATAGTAACTATATGTACCAGGAATAATATAACCATCATACTGCCCTTCAGGAGTCCCATTATACCATTCATTTTGATATGTCATAGCAAATGATTCTGGGTTTGAATTTGTGCATTCCACAAAGTACCATTGATTATATAACTTTATACCTACTAATGCATGCCCAGGAGCGCTGATAAGCTGAACGTCATCCTTTGTAAAACCTGATTTTAGTAAAAGCAAAATATAAGATCTTGACATACCGGCACAAGCACCTTTTCCAGAAACAAGTGCATATGCTGTTTGAGGCATAGAATAAGAAGCATCATACCGAATGAGATTGGACGCCAACTGGCTGTGAATATATTTTGCAACTTCATATTTCGCATTTTCTTTTGCATTGCCAGATAGTCCACTAATATTCCAATTCACATTTGCAGATTTACTTTTCAAATTATTGTATACTTGGGTTACTTTGGCATCCACATCTGGTTTAATTAATTTCGCACCGCCTATACAGTATTGAAAATGAGAAATGAATTCTCTATCTGCCATATCAGCAGGAACCGTAATATCAGTAAGATTATTACATCCAGTAAATAAATATCCTCCGCTCTGCGCACATGAAACGTTTTTAGAGACTGTTAATTTCTTCAAATTGGCACAACCATTAAACGACCAATTTTCCAGGGTTGTAATATTATTGGACATGATTACCTGATATACATTAGAACTGCTAAATGCTCCTGTTGCAATTTTGGTAACATTTCTTCCTAAAATTGTATCTGGGATTGTAACTGTTACATTATCACTGGCATTAGCGTTTGCATTATATTTTGTTATTGTTGCATTGCGATCTTTTATAGGAATCTCATAATCCAATCTGTATTGTGAATTGTTTACAGAGCCTTTAATTACAGTATCAAGATGGTAATTAAAGTGGTCGATGAACGTCTGATCTATCATATTTTCAGGAACATATACAGTTTCGATACTAGTGCTATTATAAAATAAATAACCACCAGATTTTTCTGAACTCAAATTTCTGGATAATGTTACCGTTTTTAAGTTCGAACAAGTAGAAAATGAATAATCACCCAATGAAATTACAGTATCCGGCATTACAATAGACGATATTCCATCGCAACAGTAAAAAGCAAATTTTCCAATTGATGTTACATTATACCCATTAATAGTACTTGGAATTATAACTCCTACAGCTGATGCACTCGTAGTTTTTGTAAAACTAGTAATTTCAATCTGATGATCTGAGATTTTATAGTCCAGCTTATACGCTGAAGTAACTGATGAACCTTGTACCACAGTATTAGTATAATAATTAAAGTGATCAACGAACGAAGGATCTGCCATGTTTTCGGGAACATTTACAATTTCAATATTTTTACTTTTATAAAACAGGTAACCGCCTGATTTTTCTGAACTCAAATTTTTAGATAACGTCACCGTTTTTAATTTTGAGCAATTATAGAAAGAATAATTTCCTAAAGAAACAACCGTATCAGGTATTATAACAGAGGATATATCTTTTCCACTGAATGCGTATGCACCAATTGATGTTACACTACATCCATTGATTTTACTTGGAATTACAACACTTACAGATGATGCACTGGATGTCTTTGTAAAATTGGTTATCTCAATGTTATTATCCACCGTTTTATAATTTAATTGATATCCAGAACCTATATAGGTTGCCTCTACATCAGCTGCCGATACCTCAATAGAATTCATTCTTATTATGGGATTTTCAGCGAAAGTCATACTGCATGTCCCTAGGACTGTAACCGCAAGGATTGCTGCTAATTTTTGTGATTTCATTTTAAATTCTCCTTAATTTAATTGTATATTAACAGACATTTATCTGTTATAAGCAATATTTCGAATTAAAACTCGTCCGGTTACCTAAAGCTCTATAAAGTTTGTAGCAATAAACAAAATCGGAATCAAATATTTGTCTATTTTGCTAAATATAGCCATTCTAGTATAATTTTAGCATAAAATACTTTTTTCACACACTTAATGTATCATAAAAACAAAAAAATCAATACTTTTGCACTAAATGGTCGTTTTTCAGCATTGTTTGGTCAATTTTCACCATATTTTACCATAATAATTCTATTTAAGATCTATTTCAAGAAGACGTAAAAACGTGTGGGTTCTTCTTTGTCAATATGTCAATGGCTCTCTATAACATATAATATATAATCCTAAAAACAGTCAAAAAGTTACGGTTTTTAAAAAATTCTATCAATTATGTATTAATGCACAAAATCGAAATCAAGTATTTGGTTGTTTTGAAAACAATTAGCTGTAAATAAAATTATAGCATAAAATGTCAAAATTGGTATGAATCAGACTTTTTATATACTCAATGTACCATAAAAAATCAGAAAAATCAACCATTTTGCACTAAATGGTCATTTTTTTACGTTAAATGGTCAATTTCAACTATTTTCTAATATATATTCATCGATTAACCTCAAATATTCCTTTTCCTCCGACTCAATGACATCCATCGCAAACTGTTCTGCATCGCAAACAGAATTTTTCAGTATCTCAAATCCTACCGCAGCAGTAAACACATCCACGGTCACTTCTTCCGATTGGTTGGAGAAAATTTCAATCTGAAATCCGTTGCAATCACTGATACTCCCGTCTTTTCTCTCCCTCTGAATATTTTTCAAGGGCGTAATTTTTACATAAAATCCATGATACAGCATCAAAATATCTCCATTCCGAATTTAGATTCAAACTCCATATTTTCCGCTAGAACCGCTTCTTCAAACGCAGTTTCCAGATATCTTGTGTCCAGTCCGTTTTCCTTGTAGCCTTGCTTTATTATGCCGTAGTACTGCTCTGTGGGAGCTTCAAGCGGCGTATCTCCGTTCATGATGTAAACCATCGCTTCAACAGTTTCTCCGTTAAGTTCAAGAGAAATATTCTCCTTGCGATAATACTTCGGCTCGCCTTCGTAACAATCTAAAAATTTTTCATCCTGCGAATCAAGCTCCCATAAAAGCACAGGAACTTCACTTTCCTCATTCGGTTCAATCGTGGCATGATGCCTGAACTGCAACTCATAGCCCTTTAGCATGGCTGTTCCTGCAACTGTTGAATGCGGGCACCTATATGCCATTTGTTCCAAATTGATGTTGCTGCCGTAAGCTGCATATAATTTTTTCGCCATAAAAAGCTCCTTTACATTGATATGGAAAAGTCCATACTTTCCTCAAATTCTTCTTGCTCGTAATCTTCCTCAAAATCGTCCACAGCGGCTTGCTCCACTTCATCGGGTAAACTCTCACATTGCTCCAGAACTTCGCTTACAGGATGCTCATGAGCTGCGATACGCTCTTCTTTCAGCCGTTCTCGCTGAGCAATTGCATCTTCGGGATGCCGCCATGAAATACATCCGTCCAGATGCGAAATCAGGTGCTTGCGGCAATTGCGGAATTCCTCACCGTTCAGTCCAAGATTAATCAGCCAAACCCTTGCACTGTACCTCAGATTATCGCTCTCTGAAATGTGCGGCGAACAGAATTTTTTCGTCAGCGCAGCATTGGAAATGGCAAGCGCAAGAGTCACATAAGATCTAATAACTCCGGCGTGCAATGAACTATTGCAGGCTCTCATCTCCCAATGCCCATTAGCAAAAAAACTATGTAAATTACAAGCTTTATAGCGAGTGGAACTGTAATGATGATGCACCTCATCCATATCGCCTCTATACCACAATTTCTGGATTGCTTCGATAGTTTTAGGTTTCTCTTTGTTCAGCATTTCCAGAAAATCTCTGTCCACCTTCTGGCAGTAAGTTTCTCTCATAGGCGATACCTGAAGCATATCAAACAAGAAGTTTTCCTTGCTGGCAAAAATGTTCACCAAGTTTCGCAAACTCTGCGCCGTATAAGGTGCACCGTCTACATGAATGTGAATACCGCAATTGTACTGTGCTCCGGTCACACCGTCAGCGCTTCTGACCGCCCGGACAATTTCCTGCAACAGTGGAATATCGCTATATTCCAGCACCGGTGTGACGATTTCCACGGCATACTCTCTTGACGCATTACCGCCGTTTTTGTCCACACGCCGAATGCTGGAATCATAAACAACTGCCCATTTTCTGTCCTTGCTATCACAAATATGATACTTATCGTAACTGCCGCCAAAGTGCTCCGGCACGCTGTCAAATACTCTGCCGATTGCCCTTGCGGCTGCGTTTCTCGTCAATCCGGTACACTCAATTTCCACGCCAAATTTTTGCGTTTTAATCCCGTCAAAATTTCCTGACAAATTCTCATCTCCCATGAAAAAACGACCTGCAATGCAAGCCGTTTTTCTTGATATTTCGTTATTTTTCCATCTGTGCTTTTACTTCCACGCCGCCCTTGAAAACGATCAGTAATTTCTCTTTCGACAGCACTTTCACGCAATCAATCAGCTTGCGGACAATCACATTGTCAAACACTTCAACCTGAAAGTTTTCATGTGCCAGCATTTCCATGGCAGAATCGATTTTATTCTGCGTATCCGTTGAAATCTCTGCATTCTTTCGGAGTTCCGAAAGCTTTTCATTTATCTCTTGTTCCTCTGCATGAATTTTTTCAAACTCGCAGTCCAGCTTATTCTCATCACATCCGCCGCCAGTAATCAGCGATATCAAGTCGTTTCGGGCTTTATCTAAATCCTTCAGCCGCTGTTCCAGATTCAAAATTTCCTGTTGGTTTTTGCACTCTAGAACCGAGCCGATATTTGCTTTCAAAATTTTAGCAATCTCATCTCCACAGCCGAGATATTCGTTCACTGCTTTCAGAATCGCTCTATGCAACTTGTCCTCATGAATGGTCGGCGATTCGGAACAATACTTTTTCCCATGATCCAGACGGCTGATACATCGCCAGACAATCTGCTTTTTACCGCCAGCCGTCCATGTACACCGACGATATGGCGTGCCGCAATTGCCACATATCAAAAGTTCGGAAAGCGCGTATTTACTGGAATATTTTCCTTGCTCGGTAGTCGTTTTATCGCTGATTTTACGCTTACTGGAACGCCTTGCAAGTTCTTGTTGAACACGGTTGAACGTGTCCCTATCAATGATTGGCGCATGATGTTTTGTCACCAGATACATGGGACGTTCACCGTTATTTTTCACAACCTTTTTGGTAATGCAGTCAGCAGTAAATGTTTTTTGCAGAAGCACATCGCCCACATATTTTTCATTTTTCAGAATGCTTTTGATGTTGGATTCGCTCCAGATCTGATTGCCCATGGCAGTCAGTTTCCCTTTAGATTCAAGAGCATTCTTTATCCTTGTGAAGCTCAATCCGTCCAGAAATAATTCGTATATCAAATGGACTGTTTCCGCTTCATCAGGAACAATTTCCGGCTTGCCATCTGCACCTTTCTGATATCCCAGAAGCTTGGAATATTGAAACGCCACCTTGCCTTCTGCATAAGCTTTTTGCTTGCCCCAGCTGACATTCTTACTGATGGACTCACTCTCCGCCTGAGCAAATGAGCCGTACAGAGCAATCATAAATTCACTTGTCATGGTCATTGTGTTGATGTTTTCCTTCTCGAAGATGACGCCGATTCCAAGGTCTTTTAATTGCCGCACATACTCCAAGCAATCCACAGTGTTTCGGGCGAATCTTGATATTGACTTGGTAATCACAATGTCAATTTTCTGCTTTTTACACAGCCGTATCATTTTCAAAAATTCCGGTCTTTTCTTTGCTTGAGTGCCGGAAATTCCTTCGTCGGCAAATATGCCAGCCAGTGTCCATTCCTTTTTGCGATTGATCAAATCCGTATAATATGCGATCTGAACCTGGTAGCTGTTTTGCTGCTCCTCCTGTTCCGTCGATACACGACAGTATGCCGCCACTCTAAGCTGATGGTATTTATCCCTGTTTTCCGTAGTTTGCGGCTTTGCAGGAATTACCCTGACATTGGGCGCTGTGGTCATTTTGCATCTTCCTTTCTATGATATTTTTGATGACAACGCCATTGATAAATTCGATTTCAACGGTGCAAAAATGGCTTACCAGAATCCGTGAAATACAGGATTGCGGTAAGCCAATGTCAAGCGTATTCAGTTGTTCATGACTTGCAAGAACTTCTCGCAACTGCGTTGTTTTCTGCGGTTTATTGCTGTAGGTACAGCAGTCATATTTCAGTTCTGCAAGCTTGCATATTTCTTCTTTCGCACTTTCAAAATCAACATCAGGAGTTTCCATCAAGCGGCTGATTTCATTCTGCTGACGGGTTATCTCAATACTCGGCGTATATCTGCTGATTTCTGCATCAGCATCAAGCAAATTGGGATTTGCAATCACTGTATTCAGAACAGCGACGATTATTCCAATCAGCATCTGATCTGTAATTCTGTGGCTGAATCGTGAGCATTCCGGATTGCGGCAGTCCCATTTTTCAGAGTGCGTATTGCCGCCGATTCTTGAAATCCGATGACCGCATTCCGCACAATATGTAAGACTGCGGATTGCCTGAAGCTCCTCAGAAATCTCGACGACTGTAGTCGATTTAATTTTCTTCCGCATATTTGCTCTGCAAAACATATTTTCATCAATGATTGCAGGATAGCCGTTTCTGCCCAGATACTTTTCATTTTCCAGAATCCGCTTTATCATGTTTTTGTTCCACACAAAATCGATGCCATTGTAAGGAATGCCTTGACTACTCATCCAATTTGCAATGGCAAGCAGGGAACTGCCGTTTAAGTAAGCCTGAAATATGTTCTGCACGGCTTTACTTTCCGTTGGCTTTGGCTGAATTTCTCCGTTCCGCATCATGTAGCCAAATGGGATTGTTCTGTTTTTCATGTATTTTACACCAGCCTTTCAGTAAATTTCAGACCGCCGTACAGATGGAATTCCAGTTCATTCTGGTTAATCACAATGATTTTCTCAACCAGACTTTCGAACATGATCTCATTGAATTCTGTCATCAGCTCCATGCCGTTTTCAATGATTGAAGCGATATCCTTGATTTGATCTATCATATCGTCCTCACCATCGGAGCGCACGATTTTATGCTGTTCACGGCTGAGTTTGTTAATCTTGGAATTGAGTTCAGCAATTTGCTCAAGGTACTTTGCTTCGTCCAGAAATCCTTTTGTTTTCAGCCGGGCAAGTACGTGATTCTGCTCCTTAAGTTTGGCGATTTCCTTTGCAATCTCCATGTACTGCTGATTGCCGCTGAATTTGCGGTTTTTCAGCTCCTGAAGCTGTGAAATTATAGGAGGAAAAATCACGCTGTATTGCGATTTCAGCTTATTGTAAACCCGCATAAACGTTTCATAAATTTTTGATTCTGGCAACCGCTGTCCGCCGCACTTTTCCGCATTCTCATTGTGCGTTCTACACACCCAGTAATATTTTTCACGACAGCGTTTCCTTTTAAAAGTTGCACCGCAAAAACCGCAGATAAGCTTTCTGGACAGCGGATGTTCACAGCATGTAGATTGTGCTTTTTGTCCCCGAATCGCCAGCAATTCCTGCACTTTTTCAAAATCTAACTTATCCACAATGGCGTCATTGATTCCAGAAACATAATATTTTTCATACTCTCCATGATTTATTTTCTTCATATATGGCAAAGTTGTCGTTTTATACGTCTTCTGAAAAACCGCATCGCCAATGTATCTCTCGTTCGTCAAAATATATTTCACGCTAAAAAATGACCACGCCGATTTACTGATACTGCTTGGAATTTTCAAATCATTCAGTATATTTGCGATTTTCGTAATTCCATAGCCGCTTAAGTACCATGTGAAAATATTTCTGACAATTTTTGCTTCTGTTTCATTGATTTCCAATCGTCCATTGCAGATGGAAAAACCATAGGGCGGACAGGAGATTTTATAACTTCCATCTGCCATGCGTTTTCGATTTGCCCACCGCATATTCTGGGAAATCGATACCGACTCTTCCTGCGCAAGACCACCCATCAGCGTGATCATCATTTCATCTGAAATATTCGCCGTATCGATATTTTCCTTCTCAAAAAGTACCGTAATTCCAAGTGATTTTAGTTCCCGCAGAACGGTCAGGCATTCCTTGGTATTCCGTGCGAAACGACTTATTGATTTTGCTATGATACGATCAATTTTACCTCTGCGGCAGTCTTTGAGCATCCGCTGAAACTCCTCACGTTTATCCATTCGGGTGCCCGTTATGCCTTCATCAGCGTATACCGAAATCAATGTTTCCGTTTTACTATCAGCAAGGAAATTTTCATAGTACCGCATCTGCGTCATGAACGAATTCAGTTGATCTGTGGAATCGGAACTGACTCTACAATATGCTGCAGCCCGGATTTTCTGCTCCTGTTCCAATGTAATTGTCGGCTGAATTACCGTTACGTTTGGATTCACTTTGCTCCCTCCAATCTGATTTTTTCACTACATACAATACCACTTTTTCTTGAAAATTGGTATCATCAAACCCACTGAAATCACGCCGCCAAAGCTGTGCAGAACTGACGAAAGCAGCCCTCTTTGTTTAGCGCATTCAATTGCTTCAATTGTTCCTCCGTCAAAATTCCCTCGGCAAGCAGTTTCTCTGAAATCTGTCGGAGAATCCCATAGGCATATTCGGCTTGTCCGTACTTGTTCATTTTCCTCTTTCCTTTACACATTTGTACCTGGAACATAAAATTTTTCCCGATCTTGTATCTGCCCAGATACATTTTCGGCAATTTTCGCCGTAATGAAATTTTTTTCTTCTATGCAAAATCAGATTTCTGATTTCGTTCCAGCTTAACTTCTCTTTCAACTTACCACACTCCAATTCATTATATATAACGCAAATGCAGGAAAAAATGCTCCTGCACTTGCGTTATATCCGCACTGATAGATTTGATTTGCCTTAGCAAAAAAGCAGTGCGGTATAACTTTAATGTTTTGCCTTCGTCTGATTTCTCAGACGATTTCCCGTGATATTTGTCCTTAACACCCGTCACGGCGGAACATCGGGAACGACTGACAGTGTATCAGTCTCATGGAAATCTCATCCCTCCGAGGATCTCCCGGAGCTGCCCTCATTGCCTGATTCCCCGACCAAGGGGTGCTGTGACTGGACGGAAGTAGCATTATCCTCCTGCGTTTCATCGCCGTTCCGGAAAGCTATTCCGGATTTGGAAGCTGCATATTTCTCGCTCGCTCTTTTGAGGTCGTGGCGTATGGCTTCTGCGGCTGACGGGGTTTATTCCGCCCGCAGGATTCATGTATTCCCGATGCTGTGTATTCAATTTTCAAGATACATGAAATTCGATTTTTATCTTCTTTCGCTTGTATAGGGGAAGAAGTCGGGAATTTGATACCCCTTTATTTTATGCTTTCTAAAAGTTTGTGCAGATTGCACAGAATTCTCTTTTTCTTTTTGTTGATATTTTTCTGGCTGATGCCATAGTATGCTGCGCATTCTCGTTCTGTTTTCCCCTCAAAAAACAGCATCTCTATCAGTTGACGATCTGATGCTGATAATAAATTGAGACATTCATAAAGCTTTTCCGTGAAAAGCTTACTTATCACCTCTTTTTCAACGCTGTTTTCAATTCTAAATTCTCTGAAATTCTCAAACGTACCATCATTGCCGCCAATTAACGCTGAAAACTGAATTTCATGCTTATAGAACGAATCATCATTGTCATCCATATTCCATTGTGACCTGTTGTAATATGTATAGACTTCCTCACCGACTTCAATGTCAACATATTCTTTTGAAATTGTATCATAAACACGAACTGTGCTTTTCTTCATTTTCTCACCTCCGTTTGATATATAAGGTTTTAAATCAAACGAAGGCTATGGATACTTGGCAATGCTGCACTGCCATACTTGAAAAAAGGGCATAAAAAACTCCATCCCGCTTTTAAAGCGGAACGGAGTTTTCCCGAAAACAAAAAAGAGTAGGAATCGACAATAGCTTCAAAAGCTGCTTGTCAAACTCCTACTCTATATTTTATATACGTGGTGTCTGTACTAAGTCAGAATATATGATTTTGATTTCTTGACGGCACTTCCAGCATTTGATTACAACCATGCAGGACACATAGTGCTGTGTCAAATTTTCATCTGTCACAATATCAAATAATCTGCCTTTACAGAATGGACAGCGTACCTGATGCTGTGATTTATATTGCCTTTCTTTCACATTTGTTCGTTCACCTCGATTTTAACTGCTCAGCTAAAACTACCGCAATAATTTTGCGGATTGCTCCGCAAAATTATTGTTCATTTGTTCAGCTGTTCTATGAATTGTTTCCAATCTTCCTCTGTTGCATTGGCATCACGGGCAGTCCGCAGTGCTTGCCGCACCGTTTCACTGGAGGAAATATATACGGCAATATCAGGACTGATCTGCCTGCTTACCTTTGCATACAGATCGTACAACGTTTCTGTTTCAATTTTGTTCAGACACAAAACCATTGCGATTTTGTCCAGAAGCTCTGTGCTGGGATTCGTCCGGACACCTCGTTCCAATTGAGAAAGATAGGCACCCGAAATCCCAAGCGCTTTTGCAAGCTCCTGACTTTCCATAGAATGCTTTTGTCTTTGTTCGGAAATGAACTGACCGAAGGTTAGATCGTTGGTCATGTTTTTCCTTTTGAGTTGATTCAATCGGTAGAATTCGCTTGAAGAAGCTGATCTTTCACCTCAGATTTGCGACTAACTTGCGCTTATTGAACAAGTCACCGCACACATATTGTGAATCAACATGCCCCTTTTGACGTTTTCAGCAATTGTCCAGATCACCTCAGAATTGGAAGGCCGACCGAAGGAATGTGGAAAGAAGTGATTCAATTTGTTTTTGTCATAGGTGATTTCAATGGCATAACGTATGGTGTGTTCTATGCTGGCGGCACTTTTGTTGTGTTTTTTCTGATATGGTTTGATACATCTGTATTACATGCTTGGATTTCGAAGTGCTAATAGTGGTATCATCGTCAGAATCGCTCCACATCAACTAAGGTAAATATCATACATGAAATGATCAGTATTTGTAACAATTAATAAAATTTATGATTGCTCATCGAATTCTATCGGATATGGATATTTCCCAGAAATATAAATGTTATAATATTCTTCGCATGTCTTTATAATAAAAATATAAAAATAATAATCCACTTCATTAATACCATCATTTATATCATATCTGCAAGTTCCATATTGTGTGTTTATGTATTGAATTTCATCTTCTTCAATTTCGTATGTTTCTTTTAAGTGTTTTATATTTTGACAAATCTCATAATTAGATGTTTTCTCGTCTGTAATAGAGTCGAATTTTAATGAATAATAACTGCGTTCATCAATCAGATTTGATGATATTGTATACATTATTTTAACTTGAGTAAATGAAGCATATTCGTCACTTGATGCGTTTTCGATTTTTGTACTAACATTTAAAATGTTAGTGGCATCTTTTGAATAATTAATCCCAATTATTGATTCTATATCTTGATAAGTGACAAATCGAATTGAGTAACCATTTGATGATTCATCTATAGAATTTGTGTGCTTATTATTCATTTCATATTTCTTGCAAACAACAGACACTGTACAAACAATTGTTATGACGAAAGCAAATATCACAATAAAAGTAATGCACAATTTACACACTTTGAATCTATTCATCCTTTCTGCTTCTCCTTGTGGCAGCAATAAGTGCACTCACTCCTTTAAAACTATTGCCTATTGACTTTACTTCTACACTACCAGAAGAATTTTTTGAATATGTGACAAAACCTTTAGATGGAGTAGGAGGACCAATAAACTCATCCGGTAATTTCCGACGAACAGATAAATTTACATACTCATCTGGAATTCCTAGTTGTTTTCTAATTAATGCAAAAATACCTGTAGTTTTTCGTTGTTGTATTCCTCTAAAATGAGTGCCGTCACAAGCCACCATGCAAGAAAAACTATTTGCATTATAAAATCGTTCAGCAAAATTATTGGATGTGTACTGATCTCCAGCACTACATGATAATAAATATACATAATCTGCGTTTTTACTGTTTATATCATCAAGATTTATATTGGAAACGCTATTTGGACTACCATGCATATTAATAATAATTGAATCTTCCTCTGTAGTATTCATTTCGTTCCAATTATTGGTGAAATCAGATTCGCTTGTTATTAAATAAGGATGAACTGTTTGTCCAAATGCCTCGAGTTCCTCAATATTTATTGCAGCAGCTTTTGCTTGATCTTCGCCATAATAATAGTAGTAATCTAGACCCTGAGGATCAGTAAATATAACAGGATTATTAGCGCAGTAAGTATACTTATTCAGACTCAGCGGATCTTCTTTTCTTCCTACGAAAGTATCTCTCGAAATAAATCTACCAGTAGTCGGACTATAGTATCTTGCCCGCAGATAAATCGTACCCGTTTCCGCATCATAGTATTCCCCACAATACCGGAACGCATTCGTATCTGCATCGTCGATATTCTGTTCCACGCCAAACGCATCATACGTATACGATTTCGTTATCGCACCATCAGCATCCGTCAGATTAACCACATCACCGTGGGCATTCTGCGTATAATACTGATAATCCGTCTTGACATTACCGCTCTGCTTGCTGAACTTCGCCAGCAGATTTGTTCCACGAACATAGACCTCGGCATTGTACCAGTCACTTTCGTCCATGTCTGCCACAATCTGCTTGTTTGCATCCCAAATGTGGTTGGTCGTTTTGCCGTTTACTTAATGTAAATAGTTAATCATGGCTCAAAAGTTAAAACTCAAACACTTTTCAAATCAAGAAATCATCAAATTCAAAGATTTTACAAATCACTTTTAATTTATCTCCAGAATTGAGCCAAATTTCCACTCCTATAAATTCCAATAAATTCATTGGACTCCTGTCGATGCTGTTTGATTTTGCATATTCAACTTGTTCAAGTCTTAAAAGTTTATCATAAATATTTGTCGTATCCATTAAATTACAACAAATTATATGATGACCACTTCCCCAAAACTTGCAGCAAGTCATTTCATAATACAACACGTCCTGAAAACTTAAAGAAGATGGGACTGTCTCCGCACTCTTTTTTTTTATTTCTAACTCTATATATTTTTTTTCGTAATCGTGCTTTATCCCTTTAAATTCAAAATCATGTAAACTAATGTGGTTTATTAAATACGAATTTCTATAATCAACTATCAAATCAACATAACCTCCTTTTTGTCAGCTCATGAAAATTATTATAAAAAATTAATATCCTCTGTACATTGATGCCCATGGTTCTGGCATCACCATGCCTGCCTTAAAATGTGATTCTTCACTTTCATCATGTTTGTTATTCCATTCTGGCATCATGCAATGATAATGCGATCCATTTTTATAGTCCTCATCCCATTCAAATATTGCTGTTTGTTTACAATATCCCCATTTATAAATCATCCCATTCGGTGTTGGATACGGATATTTTTGCATTCCAACCGGATTAAAATCATCAGGATTTTCTGGAAAAATAACAGGGTCATACTTTTTCTTATTTGATGTTATTGTGATATCTTTTTCTTTAACATTTTCCTTTGCCTTTTCAAAAGAATCAGACCACTTGGAAAGATAGGGGTTGGCTGTTGAATCATAAGCTGTAGAAAATTTTGACTTAGTGTTTGATGTTTTCCCATCCATTTCAGGAATTTGCGTTGCTGATTTTATAGTATTTAAGCTATTAAACAAATTTGATTTAATTGAATTTGATGCATCAGTCAGCGATTGACGTGTCTGAGGATTGCTTACAACCTGAGCACTAATTGTTAATGCACATATAGAAATAGCGCCTAAGAGAAGATATCCAAAATAAGGAATTGCAGGATTATGTCCACTTGAGTCCATATACAAAATGGGATTATTTTCACAGTATGTATACAAATTTAAACTCAGCGGCTCTTTGATTTTACCAGCATAACTATCTCGTGAAATAAACCTACCCATACTCGGATCATAATACCGTGCACGTAGATAAATCGTACCCGTTTCAGCATCATAGTATTCACCACAGTACCGGAACGCATTCGTATCTGCATCGTCGATATTCTGTTCCACGCCAAACGCATCATACGTATACGATTTCGTTATCGCACCATCAGCATCCGTCAGATTAACCACATCACCGTGGGCATTCTGCGTATAATACTGATAATCCGTCTTGACATTACCGCTCTGCTTGCTGAACTTCGCCAACAGATTTGTTCCACGAACATAGACTTCGGCACTGTACCAGTCACTATCGTCCATGTCTGCCACAATCTGCTTGTTTGCATCCCAGATGTGGTTGGTCGTTTTGCCGTTTACTGTCTTACTTTGCCGCAGACCGTCTGCATCATAGATATAACTCGCTGTTGTCTCCCCATCGGTAAAGCCAATCAGTTGATTCAAGCCATCATAGGTGTTTTTTTCTGTCTTACCCTCTACAGTCTTGCTGATTTGATTTCCGTTGGCATCATAGGAATATACCGTTTCTTTTGTACCGGTGTCTGCGATAGAATTTGTAATCAGCTCTGTGGGACTGGTTGCCAATCCATTGGCTGTTGTGGCACCGGAAGTTTCCTCGACTGTTTTGGTTTCCTTTTGCAGCAATGCAGTATAATTACCGTTTACTGTATAATCATAAACAGTCTCATATTCTTCCGTACCAGTAGCCGTCATCTTGGAACGGTTGCCGTAGTCATCATACTCATACGCATAGGTGTCCATTGTTGTGCCATTGGAAACTGATTCTTCCGTCAGCCGTTTCAACCCATCATACTCGTAGGATGTTGTCTCTATTATACCACTTTCACTGCGTACTTTGCAAGCATCAGAACCATCTAAATAGTACGAATATTCGTACTCAGAAATCGTCGAATTGCCGGATTTCGTCACAAGCTTTGTAATCTTATTGCAGCCATTGTATGTGTAAGTCGAAACCACACCGTTTGCCAGCGTTTCACTTGCTTTGTTGCCATTTGCATCATAAGTATAGGAAGCTGTTTCATTGCCGCTTTCCTTTACCTTAATAACACGCATTTCAGCATCGTATTCATATTGCGTGGAGGAATAAATTGTCTGATGATTAATACCAACCAGCTGCTCCTTCGCATACTGAGATACACCCTCGTAGAAATAGCCCTTAAAAGATTTTGGGCTAAGTTCCTGATAAACACGTCCCAAGGAATCGTACTGATAACTTGTCTGTACACCATTGGCAGTTTTACTCCGCACTCTTCCCATATTGTCGTAAACATAAGATTTCGATACATTTTTGGAAGTATCACTGCAAACAGTATTTGCTGTCAACACACGATTCAGAGCATCATAGGTGTTGGTCGTCACATTGCCGTTTGCATCGGTTACAGTCAGTGCATTACCATTCAGATCATAGGTTGTTGCACCAGAGTTATAGCCTGTGCTGTCAGTCGTTCTTACCAAATGCCCCCACGCATCATATTCATAATTCGTGGTCATGTAGTCGGTATCGTTTGCACTGCTCAGACCGGTGTACATCTTCGTCTGGATACCGGCGTTGTTGTAAAAGTACTGGGTGATATTCTTTTCAGAAGATCCTGTTCCGCTGAGTGTTACCTGTGTCAGCAAGCCCTGTGCATTGTACTGATTTTCAGTTACACTATACTTTACTGTATCCGAATCCTGCTTTTGAACAGTTTGCTTTGCCAGCGTTACATTACCATTCTTGTCATACTGATTTTCCGTCACGGAGTAGTTGACAGAACCATCTGATTTGGTGTTGAACGGTGTGTAGGTCTTAGTAACCTTGTTCAGATAACCGTATTCATATTTCGTGATGTTGCCCAATGCATCTGTCTGACGAGCAAGCTGCCCGTTGGCATAGTATGCACTAGTTCGCTTAGTTTCACCATTTGTTTTTTCGTAAATTGTGTGTTCCTTGATATCGGTCAGCGTTTCGGAAATAACCTGCTTGTTTTCAGTAATGTAGGTCGTTTTAGTTGTTTTCAGACCCTTACAGGAGTGAGAAGCTGAAGTATCAAGTGCAGAATAAATGTCAAAATTGTATCCTGCAAATTCATAGGATGTCTTCGTTAAAATTTGCTTTGTGCCATTTTCACTGCCCAAGAAATATGTTGCCTTTTCTCTTTGAAGGCCATCATACGCCGTCAGATTCATGGTGCCGTCTGGATTGGTTTTCTTGATTACCTGTCCGTAAGCGTCATACACATAAGAGGTAATATTACCTTCTGCATCCGTTTCTGATTTTTTGTTTCCGTCCGGATAATAAGTTGTC
>ERZ773195.531-NODE-531-length-34002-cov-6.382920_pt1 | contig 34002 bp, 36 predicted proteins | sample MGYA00580530_ERZ773195 | MGnify/ENA primary metagenome ERZ773195 (study PRJEB29015, sample SAMEA2737751) | human gut metagenome | biome: human gut; feature: human-associated habitat; material: faeces | place: China | collected 2012 ...
GTCGAATTGGCAGGTTCGATCAGGCCCATATCAAGAGAAGGAATAACGGCAATAGCAATAAAAAGAGATTGCATGGTAAATAACAAGCGATCTCTGTCGAACTCTGCACTGTTTCTGTATTTATCGCAAATAGAAGAAGTGTCGTCTTTGGTAAAATTAATAAGTTTTTCACCTTTGGCAGGCTTATTCTTAAATTTTTTCTTAGTAATGAAAGATTGAGGAGCAAGGTCTGACAAATGAGGATCGTAGCCAGTAAGGCGAATGATAAAATCATAGTGAGAAGAAGAATTATGTAAAAATTGGCATTCCTAGTGATGCCACAAATGGTGGAAGAGGGCTATTGCTTTTAGAAAAAGCTGGCTTGATTGAAGTGGATGATAAGGCTGGTTGGACGCCAGAATTGAAGGATGTTACGAAGTATAAATACAATATTGAAATTGTTCCTACACAAGCCAATACATTAGTTTCGACTTTGGATGATTTTGGAGCAGCCACAATCAATGGAACATATGCAGTTCCAGCTGGATTAAAACCTAAAAAGGATGGCTTGATTACAGAAGTACAAGAAGTAGGAAGTGATAATCCATTTATTAATGTGATCGTTGCACGTACGGCTGATAAAGATAATGAGGATTATCAAAAAGTAGTAAAGGCATACCAAAGTCAGTTGGTGGCTGAATATATTCTAGAAAAGAATAGTGGCGCTACGGTTCCTGCATTTGAATATGATGAAGATTATACAGTGGATAAAAACTTTGTGAGCGACATTGAAGGCTATCAATCAAGTTCAGATGGAAAGAAAGTGATTAAGATTGGTACATGTGGTTCTGCCGATACATTTAGAGCAGTCCAAAAAGTCTTGGACGATGAAAATTCTGGGGTTTATTTGGATGTAGTTGTATTTGATGCGTATAACTTACCAAATGAAGCTTTAAATAATGGCGAAATTGATTTGAACACATTCCAACACAAAGCGTATTTGAAAAATGAATGTGAAGCACAAGGATATGATTTGACAGCGATTGGGGATACTAGTTCTGCACCATTGACTTTATATTCAAAGAAAGTGGATTCTTTAAAAGCATTAAAAGAATTAGCTGGTAAAAAAGAAGACTAAATGAAAAAGCCGATTTATTTCGGCTTTTTACTTCATAAATTGGGCAATATCTTCCTTCAGCTCATCACTAAATTCATCTAAATCATCCATGGTGATTGCTTCATCGCGCAATAATCCTAACAAAATGATAAACATATTTGAACGAGATACATCTCTTGCCAAAACACCAGGACTTTTATAATCCTCATAAATTTTCTTTCGTAGAGCCCAGTATTTATCGGAAGATAATGCATCTGAATTTAGTATATCCTTATATTCTTCAATTAATCTATCCATATAGGATTCTTGCCAGCCACCTAGTTTCTTTTTAAATAATTTCCAATCTTTTTCCATGTTGACCTCCTATTTGTCTTTACATTCTTCTATCAATTCATCAATATAAGAATCATCAATGTCAAAACCTAAGTAACATAAACCACGATAGATATAATGAATATCCCTTAAATTCAGAATTTGATGCATCAATTCCTTTTTCTTGTCATTGATCAAAGACATGTCATAATCACTTGTATTGCCACAAGGATGTGTGCACGTTTTACAACTTGGCGATATCTTGTCTTTTTCTTTATGCACTAAATCAATTAAATCTTGTGTAACTGTATGATTTCTTAGGTGTTGAAGACAATTTATGATAATTGTGTCTGTATTTTCTGTTTTAGGGTTAGAATCCACGGTTTTAGAAAGTCCAATCAAAGCGGACCATAATTTAGTTTCCATCAGATTTCACCTCCATATTAAAATAAGTATCTGGATAGGGTTCATTTTTTAAAGTGTAGTGCCACCACTCAGATTCTAAAGGGATAAATCCATTGTCTAACATTAAATGTCTTAATGTCATTCGATTTTGAATCTGTATGGTTGTTAATCCATCATTATGTAAAGGACTAGAAATATCGCCAAAATAATCAAAGTAAGATCCCATATCTAATTCTTTTCCTGTTTTTTCATCAACTAAAGTTAAATCGACAGTACTACCCCTGGTGTGTGCTGATTTTTCGATGATAAAGTCATTCTCGAAAAGATAGCTTTTGGAATATTTTGGATAGAAAATGGATTTCATTTTATCATCCTCAGTATCTTTCCAAGTCATGAAATGATCAAGGGCACTTTGAGGTCGATAGGCATCCCATATCTTTAATCGATATCCCATTTGTCTTGCCTTTGAATTAATTACTTTTAATTGCTTCACCAATTCTTTTGTTCCTAACGCTACCGGATCTATATAGCCATCAATGATTTCACCAATGAAATTGTAAGTTGTGCAATAGCGAATATCCAAAAGAATATCGGGGATTTCTTTTTGTATATTTAATAATTTCATGTATATATTCTAATATATTTGTTTATGTTAATCCACTTATGTTTTGTGTATAATACTTCATGAAACGAGGTAATAAACATGAAATTTAGTGATATTGATTTTTCTGCTATTTCAAGAATGATGGACAATATGAGTGATGAAGAGAAGAATAAGTTAAATGACATGGCTCAAAATATGATGAATAATATGAAACAAAACGAAGAGCCTGAAGAAGAAACGGACTTTTATGAAGCATTAAATATCAATGAAGAAGATTATGCAGATTTTCCAGGAAGTGTCTTAGATCAAATTGAAGCTGGAAGTGATTTGGAAGTCTATTATGAAGATGTAAAGGATGCGGATTTTAGTGCCAGCGCCTTATTCTATGCGAAAGCTACTTTGAACATGTTGCGAAAATATATCTATCCAGTATTTAAAAATTTTTTTGATGGATTTAATAATTCTTCAACCACAACCATTTATTCCTATTTGTATCCTTTGATGAATGAGGATAACATTCATAAGTTGTTTGATGAAGCGTTTGGTACGCCAGAAGGATGGATGGAACTTAAAAATGCGCTTCAACAAATTTATATTATTTTAAATCGTGCAGAGTATGATTTTGTGAGTTATGAAGATTTACAATTATTAAAAGATATCTTGTTTAATCAAGAAATATTGTTGAAAATTAAGAATTTATGAAAAAGCTAAAAATCAATGCGAGTCTTGAACCAATGGATGAATGGACATATGAATCGTATGTGAGTGATTATATATTTGAGAATGTTTGTATTGAACAAAACTTAGATAATGTCACGATAGATGGGTGTAAATTTAGTAAGTGTCAATTTAAAGATTGTAACTTTAGTTTTATCGAGGGTATGGATATTATTTTTGATCATTGTGAATTTGAAAATGTACATTTTAATCAATGTAGTTTAAGCCGAGTTCATTTCATTTCTTGTCGAATCAGTGGAATGGAATTTTCACAAAGCTTAGTTCAAGATACATTATTTCAATTATGTAAAGGACATTATTGTGACTTTGGTGGCAGTACATTTAAAGATTGTATGTTTGACATCAATGATTTGACAGGTTCAGGATTTGTTCAATGTGATTTTAAAAAGACTTCATTTGATAAATGTATATTAAATTCAACGGAATGGTTTAACACAAAATTAAAAGAGCTTGATTTCTCAAGCTGTGAAATTGAAAATATTGCGGTATCTAGTGATAAATTAACAGGTGTTGTTGTTAATTCATCTCAAGCACTTGAATTTGTGAAATTACTAGGTATTGTAGTTAAAGATTGATATATTGTTTCAATCTTTCGGGCATGGATTCAATTAACATATTGACGAGTGTTTCAATATCTAAATACATATTTTTTTCTACCCATGATTTAGTCATTTCAATAGATCCATGACAATACATTTGAAGTAGAAAATCAAGTTGTGAATCAATGGTTGTCTTTGCTTCAATTTTCTTTTTGTAGAAATCATAGATACAGCGATAATCATAGTTTGTCAAAGAATTGTAGTCATCTTCTTTAAAGGCTTCTTTAAAGAATGTGTTTTGGCTTTGAATAAAAGTGAATTTCTTAATTAAAGCTTTTTTTAAAGTGGTTTGATCCGCCATTTCTTTAAAAGAGTCTAGGCATAGTTTTTCAAAATACCAATTCACTAGATCTTCTTTATCTTCAAAATTACGATAAAATGTTTGCCTTGTCAGATTTGCTTCTTTTGTGATCTGTGTGACTGTAATCTTGTTTAATGGTTGTGTCTTTAATAGAATTAATAGCGCATTTGCGATCGTTAGTTTTGTATCGTTCATACAACTATTATATGTCATGACAATTGACTTTAAAAGGGGACTAGCTTAAAATTAAAGAAAAGAGTTAGAGGAGTAATGAATATGCAGTTAGGCGAATCGATGGAAGATTATTTAGAAGCCATTTTAGTTTTATCAAAATGTTTAGATCATGTTCGTAGCGTTGATGTCGCAAGTTATTTGGGTTTTTCTAAGCCTAGCGTCTCACATGCCGTAAAATTATTGTCTGAACAAGGATTAATTGTTTTAGACGTTAGTAAATTTTTAACTTTGAGTGAAGAAGGAAAGAAAATCGCAGAAGAAACATATGCGCGTCATACTTTCTTTTCAGAAATGCTACAAAATATTGGAGTACCTAAAAATATCGCAACAGAAGATGCTTGTCGTATTGAACATGTGATTTCACAAGAGACTTTTGAAGCAATTAAAAAGTATTATCAAAATAATAAAGACTAGCTATAGATTGTATCTGTAGCTTTTATTTTGAAAGGAGTAAGAAAATGAGACCAGAAATATTAGCACCCGTAGGAAGTATGGAAGCATTAAATGCAGCATTAGCTGCAGGATGTGATGCTGTTTATTTTGGTTTGCCTAGTTTTGGAGCTAGGGCATTCGCAAATAATTTTGACTTAGAAACTACAAAAGAGGTTATTGAAAGATGTCATTTGTGTGGTGTAAAAGTATATATTACGATGAATACTATATTATATGAGGATGAAATGGAAGATGCCTACAATATGGCAAAAAAGGTTCATTTGTTTGGTGTAGATGCTTTGATCATTCAAGATTTAGGTTTTATCCATCTATTACATCATAGACTACCTAATTTGGTGTTACATGCATCGACTCAGCTTTCTATTTCAAACCCGTATCAAATTGAACAATTAAAAAAATTAGGTGTAAAACGTGTTGTTTTAGCTAGAGAATGTACAAAGGAAGAAGTTCAAGCCTGTGTGGATACAGGTATTGAAGTGGAAGTCTTTGTGCATGGGGCTTTATGTATTTGTTATTCAGGACAATGTTATTTTTCAAGTGTACATTATGGACGAAGCGGAAATCGAGGCATGTGTGCGCAACCATGTCGAATGAAATATAGTCTTTATGAAGATGGAAATAAAGTAGATACACATGGGGATTATGTATTAAGTCCAAAAGATCTATCTTTGATTGATGAAGTGAATACACTAGCGGATATGGGGGTTTGTTCATTAAAAATTGAAGGACGAATGAAAAGTGCTCCTTATGTATATGAGAGTGTTTCTCAAGTGAAAAAAGTATTAGAGAATATGGAACGTAGTCATTTGGATGAACAAAATTTGCGTGTTACATTCAATCGAGAATATACTGTAGGCCATATGTATGGGGCTAGTGGCAAAGAATTAATGAATAGTAAAACTTGTAATCATCAGGGAATTGAAATTGGTAGAGTTGTAAAGGTAAATAAAAATAAGATTTGTATTCAATTAAGTCAAGATCTGCATCAAAATGATGGGATTCGTTTTGAAAGAGAGAACTTGGGGTGTCATGTGAATTTTATGTATGATAAGAAACAAAAGTTGATTTCTTTCATGCCTAAAAATAATACAGTTCTAATCGAAGGGCCTGTAGGGGTTCATGTAGGTAGTGTTGTTCGTAAAACGATGGATTCTGAATTGAATAAAACAATTGAAGAAAAAATTCGTACTTCGAATCGTCAAAGCAAGGTTAATGCGATTGTAACTTGTAGCGCAGTTGGAAAGCCGATGGTAATGGAAGTGTATAAGGATTCGACAAGCGTTTGTGTTTCTACTGAAATTGATAGTGTACAGGCTTTAAAACGTGCAACGGATGAAGAAACTTTGAATAAGCAATTTTCTAAGACTAAAGATAGTTGGGCAAGTTTTGGTCGAATTGAATATCATTTGGGTAAAGACATTTATTTTCCAATTTCAGTTATGAACCAACTTCGTAGAGATGCTCTTGAGAAAATGAAAGAGGCTTGTTTAAAACAGGAGCCGCTTGTTGAAAAAGAATATAGTTATATTCCGCAAGAGAGTAAAACCTCATTTGATTTGTTTGAAATCAATTCAATGAATCAAAAGGTTGATGATTCTTCTTGTTATGTGAGTGAAATGTTCAACAGTGATCAAATCTTAGAAAAATCAAATATAACGAGTGTTGACGGATTTGTGAATGCACATCTAGGTAAAGGAAAAATTGTGGATTCATTAAATATTTCTAATTCTTATGGTGTGGCTGCTATTTTAGAGATGGGATATGAAAGTTGTGTTTTAAGTGATGAGTGTGACAAGTATCAAGTTGAAGCATTGATGAAGGTATTTTTGAATCGTTATCACTTTGACGCTCCAGTCTACAAGACTTTGTATCAGAAACGTCGCTTGATGACGATGAAACATTGTCCTGTAAATACGGCTTTAAAAGATGGAAAAAGAGTTGGCTGCGGATTATGTCATAGCCATCGTTATGAGCTTGAAGGCTTAGATGGAAAGCGTGTCTTTTTACTTGGAGATAAAGATTGTCATATGCGATTGTATGATGTGAATATTATGGATGAAATTGAAAATCGAAAAGAATATGAATCATATGGAATCAAACATTTCCGCTTTGTGTTTACTGATGAGAACCAAGAGGAAGTTAAAACCGCTTTCAAGGCCTATAATCGTTGATTTTAGATGGCTTGCGTGCTATTATTTTATTAGCTTAAGGCTTAGAGGAGGATATTTTAATTATGCCTATTATTGTTGATGTATATGCTCGTGAAGTTCTAGATTCACGTGGAAATCCAACTGTTGAAGTTGAAGTAACTACAGAATCTGGTGCTTACGGACGTGCTATGGTACCAAGTGGTGCAAGTACTGGTGTTCGTGAAGCTTTAGAATTACGTGATGGAGACAAAGCTCGTTACTTAGGAAAAGGAACAACTCAAGCTGTTGAAAACGTAAACACTAAAATTGCTCCAAAAATTATCGGTATGGATTGCCGTGACCAGGTATTAATTGACAAAACAATGTTAGAATTGGATGGAGACCCATTCAAGAAAAATTTAGGTGCTAACGCTACTTTAGGTGTTTCTATGGCTTGTGCTTTAGCAGCTGCTGATTTCTACGGAGAACCTTTATACAAATACTTCGGTGGATTCAACGGAAAAACATTGCCAGTTCCTATGTGCAACGTTATCAACGGTGGATCACACGCTGACTCTACAGTAGATTTCCAAGAATTCATGATTATGCCAGTTGGTGCTAAGAGTGAAAAAGAAGCTGTTCGTATGGCTGCTGAAACTTTCCACGCTTTAAAATCTGTATTAAAGAAAAAAGGATACAACACTAACGTTGGTGATGAAGGTGGATTTGCTCCAAGCTGTAAAGATGGAAACGAAGAACCTCTTGAATTATTAGTTGAAGCTATGGAAGCTGCTGGATATGTTCCAGGAAAAGACATGAAGATCGCAATGGACGTTGCTGCTAGTGAATTCCACAATACTGAAACTGGATTATATGAATTGAAAAAATCTGGTCAAGGAACTAAGACTAGTGATGAAATGATCGACATGTATGAAGAATGGATTGCTAAATACCCAATCATCTCTATCGAAGATGGATTAGGAGAAAGCGACTGGGACGGATGGAAAAAATTAACTGACCGTCTAGGAGACAAAGTACAATTAGTTGGTGATGACTTATTCGTAACTAACCCTTCAATCCTTTACGAAGGAATCGAAAAAGGAATCGCTAATGCGATCTTAATTAAAGTTAACCAAATCGGTACTTTAACTGAAACATTCGACGCTATCGAAATGGCTAAGAAACACGGATACACTTGCATCGTATCTCACCGTTCAGGAGAAACTGAAGACACTACAATCGCTGACATCGCTGTTGGATTGAACGCAGGACAAATCAAGACTGGTTCATTAAGCCGTACAGACCGTATTGCTAAATACAACCGTTTAATGCGTATTGAAGACGAATTGAACCAACGTGGAACTGTTAACGTTGCTGAATACCTTGGAGACAAGACTTTCTACAACTTACCAGCTGTTGAATTCAAAAAGTAGTATTTCACTAAGAACTTTAGCTAATTAAGACCCTTCGGGGTCTTTTTTTTTGACACGTTTCGTATTACTATTAAACAAGTAAAAGGAAGTGCTATATGGTTAGGACAATTGTTTGTGACTTAGATGGATCTTTGATGAATCCAAGTAGTGGAATCTATGTGAATGAAGCTGTTAAAGAGGCATTGATTGAGGTTGAAAAGAAAAATGTTTTAGTTATATTAAATTCAGCTCGATGCTTTCAAGGCGTATATCCATTATCTAAGCAGATTTTGATGCAAGATTTTGGTGGATATGTCATTAGTTGTAATGGAGCCCATTGTTTTGATGTGAAAATGAAAAAGACGATGTTTGAGTATGTAATCTCAAATAACGATGTTTCATTTATTTGGCAATATGCTCAAAAGCATAATTTAGGCGTTGGATATAGTCAACCCGATTATTTTGTGGCCAATAAAATGACACATGGATTTGAACTGGATATGCATAATTGTGATGTGGATTACATTTTAACGAATCACATGGAAAAATATTTAAAGAATTCTGTGTGGAAAGTGTCTATTTCGGATTCGAAGGAAAGGATTGATTCGATTTATGATGAAATGAAATCAAGGATTGAATCAAATTGTAATGTAAGAGTTGTGCATAGTACAGATACGATGATTGATATTATTCATAAGGATTGTGAAAAGTTGAATAGTGTGAATCGTTTATTAGAAAAAATAAACATTTCTTGGCAAGATGTTAGTTCAATTGGGGATGGTTCTAGCGATGCACCTGTCTTAGAAGCATCTGGCTTAGGTGTAACACTTGAAAATGGTTGTGAAGCCTGTAAAAAAGTCGCAAATAAAATTGTTCCATCATGTTATGAAGATGGCTGTATAGAATGGTTAAAGGAGTTATAAGAATGAGAGTAGTCGATATGCATTGTGATACGATTCTAGAATTATTGAGTCGTGATTTAAAAGGGAAAGAGGCAAGTTTATATTCGAATGATTTGTCAATTGATTTAGAAAAAATGAAAAAGGGTAATTATTTATTACAGAATTTTGCACTTTTTACAGATCAAAAAGAACTAGCTATTCCTGAACAACAGACAATGCGTTTGTATGATGAATATTGTACACAAATGGATAAGTATGCAGATTATATTGCCCCTGTATATACGTTTAGTGATATTGAGAAGAATGATAAAGAAGGAAAATTATCAAGTTTATTAACTTTAGAAGATGGTGGTGTTTGTTTTAGTGATTTAGCTATGTTAAGAAACTACTATCGCATGGGTGTAAGAATGATTGCCTTAACATGGAATTATGAGAACGGAATTGGTTATCCAAACCTTTCTATGAAAGATATGAATGGAAATCGACCTAACTATAAGCGTAGTGTAGATACAGAAAGAGGATTGACAGAGTTTGGTATTTCATATGTGAAAGAAATGGAAAGACTTGGTATGATCATTGATGTTTCTCACTTAAATGATGCTGGTTTCTATGATGTATTGAAATATACGACAAAACCATTTGTGGCATCACATTCAAACGCAAGAAGTGTATGTAATGTAGCACGTAATATGAGTGATGATATGATTCTTCAATTGGCAAAACGTGGTGGTGTCATGGGACTTAACTTCTGTGGCAGTTTCTTAGCAGATCGTGATGATCACAAGAGTTGTGTAGACGATATGGTCAAACATATTCTATATATCAAAGATCTTGCTGGAATTGATGTGATTGGATTAGGTACTGACTTTGATGGTATTTCATGTCCTTTAGAAATTGAAAATGCTTCTATGATGAATTTATTAGAAGAAGCTTTATATAAGGCGGGTCTTACACAAGAAGAAGTAGAAAAAATCTTCTATAAGAATGTATTAAGAGTCTATAAATCAGTGTTGTAAATGGATCAATGATCCATTTTTTTTGTTTTTCTTGAAGAATATGATATAATTTCGAATGTAAATTTATGTAAGAAATATGAAAGAAAGAATGAAAGATTATGGAATTATTGAAATTATTAGGTATTCTAATTGTCGTGATCGGATTTGTATTAAAACTAGATTCGATTTTAATTATTATGATTGCCGCTATTGTGACTGCACTTGTTTCAGGTATGGATCCTGTTACTTTCTTGGAAACACTTGGATCTAGTTTTGTCGCTAACCGCAGTATGTGTGTATTTGTGATGGTCATGGTTGTTACGGGAACTCTGGAAAGAAATGGTTTAAAACAAGCGGCAGCTAATTTAATGAAGAAATTTGAAAATGCATCAGCTGGTGTTGTTCTTGCGATTTATGGGGTGTTTAGATTGGTTTTTGCGGCATTTAATGTAAGCTTTGGTGGCGTTGCCGGATTTGTTCGTCCTATTGTATTGCCTATGGCGAGTGCTGCAGCTAAGAAAAATGGTAAAAAAATCAGTGAAAAGTATGAAGAAAACTTAAAAGGAATGGCAAGTGGTATGGAAAATATCGCATGGTTCTTCGGACAAGTTTTGTTTGTAGGAACAAGTGGAATGATTTTAGTACAATCTACGTTAGCTGGTTTAGGCTACAATGTTGAATTGGTCGATTTAATGAAAGTGCAGATTCCGGTCGCTATTATTGCGGTTGGAGTTGCGATTGTTTATTACTATATTAAAGATAAACAATTATCTAGAAAGGAGACTAAATAATGAATCCAATTCAATTCTATACAAGTGTGGATGTTACACTTTCAGAAAAACTATTAGAAGTCATGTATTGTCTAATTGGATTGATTTCTATGTATGTTGCCTTTAAAAATCTAAAAGATAAAGAAAATAAAAACAGTGTTGGTTCATTTGTTTTCTGGTTTGATCTAGGAATTATGTTTGTGCTAGGTAAATGGTTACCTGCCTTGGTTGATGGTATCTTGTTGATTATCTTGGTTTTACCTCCAATTCTAAAGAAAGTTTCACCAGGTAATGAGCCTGAACCTACGCTTGAAGAGATGGAACAAAACAACAAGAAGATTGGTTCAAAAGTATTTGTTCCAGCTGTATGTATTGGTTTGTTTGCATTACTAGCTGCATTCTTTACTAAGATTTCACCACTAGTTGGAATGAGTGTAGGTGTTTTTGTGGCCATGATTATTTTGCGTATTTATTCAAAAGCAAATACACCAAGTGTCTTCTTAAAAGATTGTCGAAGAATGATGGATGTGGTTGGACCATTAAGCATGCTACCAATGTTACTTGCTGCTTTAGGTGCCGTATTTACAGCAGCCGGTGTAGGAGATGTCATTTCTAGTTTAGTTTCGAATATTATTCCTGCAGGCAATGTTACAATTGGAATTATTGTCTATGCGATTGGTATGGCTGTCTTCACAATGATTATGGGAAATGCTTTTGCGGCAATTACCGTAATGACAGTTGGAATTGGGGAACCTTTTGTCCTTAAATATGGAGCAGATCCAGTAGTGATTGGATCTTTAGCATTAACTTGTGGATATTGTGGTACACTATGTACACCAATGGCAGCTAACTTTAATATAGTGCCAGTCGCAATTCTAGAAATGAAAGATAAAAATGGGGTTATCAAAAAGCAAGTGCTTGTTGCCGTGGTTATGTTAGTGGTACAAATTGTCATGATGATCATGATGTCATAGGAGAAAAAATGTTATGAAAAAAGTATTAATTACAGGATTTGATCCTTTTGGAGGAGAAAAAATTAATCCAGCTTATGAAGCCGTTAAATTATTGCCGGATGAAATTAGTGGAGCAAAAATTATTAAGAAAGAAATTCCTACGGTATTTCAAAAAGGGCCAGAGGCAGTTTATGAAGAAATTCAATCTTCTAAACCAGATTACGTATTATGTATTGGTCAAGCAGGAGGCAGAAGTCAAGTCACACCAGAATGGGTGGGTATTAACTTTAGAAATGCGAGAATTGCCGATAATGAAGGCAATCAACCGTTACAGACAAGTGTTGTAGAAAATGGGCCAGAAGCTTATTTTACAATGCTTCCTGTATTTAGAATGGTTGAAAAAATGAAGGAAAATGGAATCCCTGCAAGTGTTAGCTATACAGCAGGTACTTATGTTTGTAACGATGTAATGTATTCTGTATTGCATTATTGTCATACAGAATTTAAAGATGTAAAAGGTGGCTTTATGCATGTACCTTTTGCGACGGAACAAACAGTGAATCAACCTGCAGGAACTCCTGGAATGAATTTAAAAGATATTGCCAAAGCTATTGAATTGTCTGTAGAAGCTATGTTAGAGAGTGATACGGATATTAAAGTGGTTTCTGGAGAAACGCATTAAGGAAAGCTTTTGATAGCTTTTCTTTTTTCTTGTGCAAAAAAAAGGGGGTGAGTCTATTATTGTGACTCACCAAAGAAATAGGAATATATGAAATAAACAGCTTTTTTATTAGGAAAGGGTTATATGTATTGGGTTGATTACTGTTTATTTCTGTATATAGAATAGTTCTAAAAACTTAAAGGAAGCTTAAAGAAACCGTGAAAATATTTACAAGTTTATGAAAAAATGTAATTTCTTTCTTGACACTATGTATATGTTGAGTATAATAAGCACTATAAAGTGAATCGAGTAAAGATAGAGGCAGCATTGCATCAGAGTAAAACATGGAGTTGGCAAACTGTGAAGTGTTCGAAAGGTAACCAATGCCGAAAGAAATGAAATGGCAATTTTATTTCTTGGGGTTATAAGGAATACTTATAACACTCCTTCGTCAGGAAGAGGCGTTATCTTATAGTTAATGAGATATTTTTTAGCTATGTGGTATGCCGCATAGCTTTTTTCTATTCTTTGCCGATTAGAGAAGGAGAAAAAGAAATATGAACTTTAAAAAATTAATGGCATCTGCCATGGTATGTACTTTTGCACTAACAGGATGTGCATCTAACACAGCTACAACATCAGAAGATAAGGACACATTTGTCGTTGGAATGGAATGCGGATATGCTCCATTTAACTGGCAAACATCTGAAAAAACAGATACTTCTGTAAAATTAGGTAAAGCTGGTTATGCGGATGGATATGATGTGCAAGTCGCTAAAAAGATTGCGAAAAAATTAGGAAAGAAATTAGTCATTAAGAAAACTGCATGGGATGGTTTGATTCCAGCTTTAGAGAATGATGAAATTGATGCGATCATCGCTGGTATGACTAAAGATAAAGATCGTGAAGAAGGAGCTGACTTCACAACTCCATATTATGATTCAAAAGGAATGATCATGATCGTTCGTAAAGATAGTGAAGAAGCTGGATATACAGATATTCAACAATTTACAGGTAAAAACATTGTTGGTCAAAAAGCAACAAACTATGATGATGTTATTGATCAAATCAAAGGTGTAAATCACGTAACACCAAAGGCTACTTATCCTGAAATGATTTTGGCTTTAAAACAAAATGAAGTGGATGGGATTACAGCTGAAATGGCTGTTGCCAAAGGTGTAGTAGAAGCTAACCCAGACTTAACAATCGTTCAATTCGCAGATGGACATGGATTTGATTGTGATACAACTGTTTCAATCGCATTAAAAGAAGGTTCTCGTGATTCTAAATTCTTCAAAAAAGTTCAAAAAGCATTAGATAGCATTACAGATGAAGAACGTGAAGAAATGATGGAATATGCAGTAGAACATCAACCAACAGAGGATTAATTATGCGTATTGATATTGCGAAGACTTGGAACATCTTTGTTCGTAACATACCTCTTTTTCAATATGGAATTGAGATGACTTTGTTGTTCGCATTCGTTGGTACGTTTGCAGGATTTGTCGTCGGCTTATTAGTCGGCGGCATTCGTGCGATTGAGATCAATGAATATGATTCAACAGTGATTAAAGTTTTAAAGAATATTGGTAGAATTATTACTGGCTTGTATATCTGGGTATTTAGAGGTACACCAATGATGGTTCAAGCTATGTTTATTTATTATGCAGGAAAACCTGTTATTGGATGGACTCCGATTACAGCAGGTTTAATTATTATTTCAATTAATACAGGTGCTTATATGGCTGAAATTATTCGTTCTGGAATTCAATCTGTGGATAAAGGACAAAATGAAGCCGCTATGTCTTTAGGTATGACAACGATGCAGACTTTAATGTATGTTGTATTTCCTCAAGCTATTAAGAATTCATTTCCTTCAATTGGAAACCAATTGATTGTAAATATCAAGGATAGTTCTATGTTAAATGTTATTACGGTAACAGAATTATACTTCCAGACAACTTCAGTTGCAGGAAGTAACTATCGTGTTATGGAAACATTTTTAGTTTCAGCTATTTTATATTTAATTTTAACAACACTTGCTTCATTCTTGTTGAATTATCTTGAAAAAAGAATGGATAGCGAAAGCAGTATGAAAGATTTCTGTAGCTAGGAGGGTATTTATGGAAACAATTATTCAAATTCAACATCTCCAGAAACATTTTGGAAATCTTAAGGTATTGAACGATGTGGATTTCGATATTCATAAAGGAGAAGTGGTTACTATCATTGGGTCGAGTGGATCTGGTAAGAGTACAATGTTAAGATGTGTAAACTTGTTAGAAAGAATGGATGGAGGCCATGTTCTATATCATGGTAAAGACATTCTGAGTGGGCAAATGGATGTCAATGAATATCGTTCTAAGGTTGGAATGGTGTTCCAAAGTTTTAACTTATTTAATAATTTGACTGTTTTAGAAAACTGCGTGTTAGGTCAGATTCGTGTTTTAAAAAAATCGAAAGAAGAAGCAAAGGCTACAGCTTTAAAATTCTTAGATGTAGTAGGAATGAAAGAATTCGCGAATAAGCCAAGCACTAAACTTTCTGGTGGACAAAAGCAACGTGTTGCGATTGCGCGTGCCTTGTGTATGGATCCAGAAGTGTTATTGTTTGATGAGCCAACTAGTGCACTAGATCCAGAAATGGTTGGCGATGTTTTGGATGTCATGAAAAAGTTAGCGGATGAAGGTTTGACTATGGTTATCGTTACGCATGAAATGCAGTTTGCTAGAGAAGTCAGTGATCGTGTTATTTTTATGGATAAAGGTGTCATTGCAGAACAAGGTAGCCCAGAACAATTGTTCGAGCATCCAAAGCAGGAAAGAACACAACAATTTTTATCTCGTTATCAAAGCCGTTAAGCGGCTTTTTCTTTTTGTGAAAAAATTCATTTGTTGAGACGAGTTCATTGAAAAAAGGCCTAGTTAGTGTTATATTATTATCGATTAATGGAGGAAAAATACAATGGAAAAAAGACCTGTAATATTGGTTGTTATGGACGGTATTGGTATTCGTGAAGACAAGAAGAACAATGCGGTTGCATTAGCCAACAAACCAACACTTGATAAATTGTGGGCAGAATGTCCACATACACAACTTCGTGCTCATGGACTTGCAGTAGGACTTCCTACAGATTCAGATATGGGTAACTCAGAAGTTGGACACAACGCTTTAGGTTGTGGACAAATTTATTCTCAAGGAGCTAAATTAGTTAATGAAAATATTGAGTCTAAAGAAATCTTCAATTCTAAAACTTGGAAGGATTTAGCTGAAAATGCAAAAGACAGCAAAATGCATTTCATCGGTCTTTTAAGTGATGGAAACGTACACTCTAATATTTCTCACTTAAAGGCTTTGATCAAAGAATCTAAAAATGAAGGTATTAAAGAAGTTCGTGTTCATGCATTACTTGATGGACGTGATGTTCCTGCAACTTCAGCTTTAGAATATGTAAATGATATTGAATCATTTATGGCAGAATTAAATGACGACAACTTCCACGCATGCATTGCTAGTGGTGGTGGACGTATGCAAATCACAATGGACCGTTATGAAGCTGACTGGTCTATGGTTGAACGTGGATGGAAGATTCACGTAATGGGTGAAGGAAGACAATTTGCTTCAACTACAGAAGCTATTGAAACGTATCGTAAAGAATTAAATGTTGTTGACCAAGATCTTCCAGGATTTGTCATCGCAAAAGATGGTACTCCAGTTGGAACTATCGATGATGGCGATAGCGTAGTATTATTCAACTTCCGTGGTGACCGTGCTCAAGAAATCTCTTTAGCATTTGATGGAGATGCTTCATTTGATAAATTTGATCGTGTTAAAGTTCCAAATGTTAAATTTGCAGGTATGTTACAATATGATGCAGACTTACAAATTCCAAAGAACTATTTGACTGAACCACCAAAAATCAAATACACATTGACTGAAGAATTGTGTAAACATGGTATTCGTGAATATGCAATTAGTGAAACTCAAAAATATGGACACGTTACTTATTTTTGGAATGGTAACCGTTCAGAAAAATTTGATGAGTCTTTAGAAACTTATGTTGAAATTCCAAGTGACGTAGTTCCATTTGAACAAAGACCTTGGATGAAGGCTGCTGAAATCACTGACAAATTGTGTGAAGCAATCGAAAGTGGAAACTATGATTTCATTCGTACAAACTATCCAAATGGTGACATGGTAGGACATACTGGAAGTTTACCTGCAACTATTATTGGTGTTGAATCTGTAGACTTAGAACTTGCACGTGTTATTGAATCTGTAAATAAAGTAAATGGTATTTTATTAGTAACTGCAGACCATGGTAATGCGGATGATGAAAGTAAGACTAGCCACACATTAGCACCAGTTCCATTCATTGTATATAATGCTGAATGTGAACTAAAAGAAGGCGAAGATCTAGGATTGTCAAATGTTGCAGCTACAGTTTGTGATTTCTTAGGATTAGAACCAAACGAACACTGGAACCCATCTTTAAAAAAATAATTTAGATTATAAGGAGTAATGTAAAATAAACTTTACTCCTTTTTTATTTGCAATCATGATAAAATGACAAAAAGAGGTTGATGATATGGAAAGAGTTTTAATTGTTGAAGATGATGAAAATATTCGTCAGTTATTAAAATTAACGCTGGCTAGTTTTAATTATGAGTTAATTGATTTTGAGAATGGAAAAGATGCATATGATTATCTTCAAGACAATAAAGTTGACTTAGCTATTCTAGATTTAATGCTTCCAGGTATGAATGGATATGATATTTTAAAGTTTATTCGTTCAAAAGCATCTTTAAAAGATTTGCCAGTAATTATTTTAAGTGCAAAAGATAAAGAATTAGATAAAATTATGGGATTAGATCTAGGAGCGGATGACTATTTGACAAAGCCATTTAGTGTTTTAGAACTTGCAGCAAGAATTCGATCTTTACTTAGAAGAAGTAAAAAGGATGAGCGTTTGATTCAGATTCACGGATTATGTATTGATTTGGATAAACGCATTGTAATGATTCATGAAGAGCCTGTAGAATTAACATATAAAGAATTTGAACTTCTTAAATATTTAGCTAAAAATGAAGGTAGAGCCGTTTCTCGTGAAGAGTTGATCAACCAAATTTGGGGATATGATTTTATCGGTGAAAGTAGAACGTTAGATGTACATATTAATTCATTACGAAAAAAACTAGGCAATGAATATGCACATTGGATTCAATCTGTAAGACAAGTAGGCTATCGTTTGGTAGCTGGAGATAATGATGCATAAGAAAATTGTTCGTTCCTTTTTAATTACGTTTTTAATTACATTTCTTCTTGGGTTTGGTTTACTTTATGTAAGCTTGTACAAAGCATCCATTTCACAAGATAGACAGTATTTGATGAATACAGTGAAGCTTGTAAAAAATTTAGAAATTGATGATTTAAATACGACTCGTTTAGGAGATACATTTAAATCGGAAGATATTCGTATCACAATTATTAAGCGAAATGGTAAAGTTTTATATGATAACTACAAAGATAAGATCAGTGAAAAGCATTTACAACGTGAAGAAGTAAAACAAGCTCTAGAAAAAGGAACAGGTACATGTATCCGTCATTCAAGTACGATGCAACGATCTTATTTATATGTGGCAGATTATGAAGATGATAATCAAACAATTGTTCGTTTAGCTATGCCTTTTGATGGATTGAGTCAATCTATTTCTATTTTATTAGCTCCATTTATTTTTAGTATATGCCTATCGTTTATGGTTGTATTTATCTTATCTAAGAGAATGGCCGATGAAATTGTTGAACCATTTCAAGATATCACAAATACAATTAATTCAACGAACATATCCGAAGATGTTTTAACTTTTAACACATATAATTATCCAGAACTTTATAAAATCACAAATGCCCTGACAAATATGTCAAAAGAAAATAAAAAGTATTTGGAAAGACTGGAAAAAGAAAAAAAGGTTCGCCAGGAATTTTTTAGTAATGCGAGTCATGAATTGAAAACACCATTGACTTCGATTCGTGGATATACGGAATTGATTCGTTCACATACTATTCAAGATAGTAATCAAATTGATACGTGTTTGGATTGTGTCTTAAAAGAAAGTGATCATATGACGCAGTTGATCAATGATATTTTAACCATTTCTAAATTAGAAACGGAAGAAATGCAAGTGACATATTCACATATTCAAGTAAAGAAGTTATTGGATTCTATTATAGAAACTTTAAGAGTGCAAATTGAGAAAATGGATTTAAAAATATATGTGAATGCGACAGAATTTACAGTCTTTGCGAGTATGGATCATATTAAAGGAATCTTTTACAATGTGATTTCGAATGCGATCAAATATAATAAGGTGAATGGACGTATTGATATTGTGTTGAAAAAGAATCAAAACAATATGTATTTTAGTGTAGAGGATACGGGTATTGGAATTCCAAATAAAGATCAAAATCGAATTTTTCAACGCTTTTATCGCGTAGATAAACAACGTTCCAAAACGATACCTGGAACAGGACTTGGATTATCCATTGTAAAGCATGTTGTTTATTATTATAAAGGAGATATTCATTTAACTTCAAAAGAAGATGTAGGAACTAAAATAACAATTGAATTACCTATTGTTGTAAAAGAAACCCCAGAGAGTTAGTCTCTGGGGTTTGGTGCATATTCTTGTTCGGATTTTAGAACATGAATGGCGAATGTAAATAAAATGAGTAAACGAATGATATCAATTAAAATAAAGAATATAAATACACGAATGGAATATTCATGTGAATTATAATATTTCATAAGGCTAGGCAAATAAACAAGAATGCGAATGAGTTCACCAATCATGCAACAAGCGATAATTTTCTTTGTAGCTTTTTGGTTGTAGTACATATAGAACAATGGAATTGTCCATATGAATGCAGTAAATATACAAAGTACAAAGATATCTTTTGTGGCAAATACCTTTTGCATATCCATGCTTTCAAATAGATTTGAAAAGATTTGAATTAAAATCGGAAATAAAATCAACTCTCCATAAATAATAATACCTAAACGAATGGATAATTGAGGTAAAGTCATAGGCGCTTTTTCCGTTTCATATTCATCTTCATCGTCTTGTTCATCTTGTTCCATTTCTTTTGCGTATTTTTCTTTGATTTTATTGTAGTCTACATTTTTTGTTTGTTTTTCAACCCAATCATCATCTTCATCATCCAATTCAATGGTGTGATCATAATAAATCTTACACCAACGATTATTTTTTAAATATCCACCAATTTGGCTCAGTGCCATTGTTTTTACAAGCATACAAGCGACAAGGATAAAAAATGGAAGAATATTTTTAAGGTTGGATAATAGTAAATGGATTGGAAAATAAATCAATAAAAGTGTGATAACTAAATCGATCCAATAAAGTATGCGAAACCATTTGTTGCCTAAAGAAAGAAGAACAAAGGTGATGCCATATAATATTATTTGTCCAGCTGTTAGCTTTAATAACATGGAGTGAAAAGAAGGATCATCAACTTTTAAAAATTCTATGTTAGAAAATAAATATGCCATTAAAAAAAAGTATATACATAATATGGCGAAATATAAAATTAAATGTATAGTTATTTTTTGTTTAGCTTTTTGATAGAGAATCAGGTTTTGTTCCTGTTTAGAATACATATAAAGACCTACTTTCTATTTTGAAATGAATATACATTTCTTATATTATTTTAGCATAGGAATGAAATTCATTGTCAATATTTTAACAATGGATTAATATATCAAAGGAGGAATAATGAAAATGGAATTAAAAACGATTCGAATTCAACGTGTTGTTGAACAACAAAATTTGGCATCTGTTATGAAAAGTGGTTCATTAGATGTCTTAGCTACACCACAAATGATTGCGTGGATGGAAGAAGCAGCCTGTTTATGTCTTGATTTAGACCAAGGCAAAACAAGTGTAGGCATTTCTATGAATGTATCACACGATATGGCTAGTCCCTTAGGCGCAACAATCACAATTGAAGCTAAAATGGTAAATGTAGATGGTCGCAAAATTGATTATGAAGTGCAGGCTTTCCAAGATGGAAAATCAATTGGAAAAGGTGTGCACAGTCGTTTTGTGGTAGATGCACAAAAGTTTATGGATAAAGCATATAAAAAATAAAAAAGAGAGCGGTAGAATTTATACTTTACCGCTTTCTTCTTATTATTGAAAGATTTAAAAGAATCATACTTAAAGCTCCAATTGTATCAATACAAATATCTGTGACTTGTGGGCTTCTTCCCGAAATAAAAGATTGATGCCATTCATCGCTGCACGCATAAAGAATGCAAGTCATCAAGGCAAAGAATGCATAGCGTTTAATATTGTAGTTTTTATACATGTAGAGTGTATTATAACCAAGCAAGGCATAGATTGTAAAATGGGCTAGCTTACGAATGAAGTGCATTGAAAAAGGTAAGAATTGTAAAAACCAAGCACTTGTTTGTGTGGATTGCTCTGCATTTTGATTTGAAAAATAAAATATGAGCATCATGTTACAGATTGTAAGAATAGTGAATATGAATTTTTTCAAATGGAAGGCTTCCTTTCTTGGATGAATAATGCGTAATTTGCTTTTTTAAAATCTTGTTCATTAAAATAATTTCGAACATAGATAAAATGATAATCAAAAACATTGCTCATGTCAAAATCATCTAAGATGACATAACTTGTGATATTATGTTCATTTATAAATTCTTGGATTGCCTTTGTACGTGGTGAAATTAAAGGTGTAGTTGCCTTTATGTACTTTCCTAAGCCAAAAATATCAAACATAGTTTGTAGCTGATCAAGGGAGTATACAATTCTCCAAGAGCTTGTGATGATAATTTGTGCGTTGTATTTTTCAATTAATTGTTTCAAATAATCGATACTTTCTTTTGAAAAACAAGAATAGACTTGATTGACTAAATATACATTTAAATTTGCGATTTTAGGATGATTTAATTTTTTGGCTAGAGTATTTGGTAAACTATAATCAAAATGATATGTAGTATTTTTTCGGTTTGGGTTGATGACACCATCAATATCTAAAAATATACAAGGTTTCATAAGTGGTCCTCCTGTTAATATGATAGTCAAAATTGTACTCAAGTTCAATTGTTGGTATAATTTATGAAAAGGATGTGGGATTATGGAAAATAAAATTGTTCTTGTGACAGGAATGTCAGGAGCTGGAAAATCAAGTGCAATGAATGCCTTGGAAGATTTAGGGTATTATTGTATGGATAATTTTCCTAAGGAATTACTAGACAATTTAGAAGAATTATTAAGAAAAGATGAAACGCATTATAAAAATGTGGCATTAAGTGTGAGTGCAATAGATTATCAAGCTTTTGTCAGTTATTTTGAGAATATAAATAGAGAACTACAAATTTTATTTTTAGATTGTAGTGATGAAGAATTGTTGTTGCGCTATCGCTTTACAAGAAGACAACACCCAATGATTGTAAATCATTTAGCTACGACATTAGAGGATGCGATTGAAGTTGAACGTGATTTTTTGGATCATCTACAAGAAAATTCACAGAATACGATTCACATTGATACGACAAAATTAAGTACTTCAGCTTTGGCAAGTCGTGTTTTACATCGTTTTAAAAGTGCAAAACGAAGTGTATTTACAGTAACATTTCAATCTTTTGGATTTAAGCACGGGGTGCCATTAGATGCAGATATGGTTATTGATGTTCGTTTCTTACCCAATCCATTCTATGATCCTTTGTTGAGAGAAAAAACAGGAAATCAAAAAGAAGTTTATGATTATGTTATGGATAAAACAGAAACACAGGAATTTATTGTTCATTTAAAAAATTATTGTGATTTTGTATTTAACCAATATGAGAAACAAAATAAGTCACATATGATTGTTGCGATAGGTTGTACAGGCGGACAACATCGTTCGGTTTCCATTTGTAATTGGTTATATGACACATATAAAGATACATATCGTTGTTTTAAATCACATCGCGATATTGGAGTGGATGAAGAATGAAAAAGATAGTTGTGATTGGTGGAGGTACAGGTCTATCCAGCATGTTGAAAGGCATGAAACGATTGGAAAATGTGGATTTAACGGCTGTTGTTACGGTTGCGGATGATGGTGGTAGTACAGGAAGAATTCGAGATATTTACAATGTACCTGCAGTTGGAGATATACGACATGTTTTATGTGCGATGGCCGATGAAGAAGATGAGGGTTTCTTTTCGGATTTATTAAATTATCGTTTTGAAGGTAGCAAAGACATTGGTGGACATAATCTAGGAAATTTGATCTTTTTGGCTATGATCAACACGACAGGCTCTTTTATGGGTGCTATTGAATCTATTTCAAGAGTTTTAAATGTGAAAGGAAATATTTTGCCGAGTACATTGGATGTTGTCACTTTGCATGCCATGATGAAGGATGGGACTTTGGTTCGTGGCGAAAAAAATATTCCAACTGTATACAATAGTATTGATCATGTGTTCTATCAAACGGATGTCCAAGCTTACAAGCCGGCTATTGATGCGATTGAAAATGCAGATTTAATTATATATGGAATTGGATCGTTATATACTTCGATTATGCCAAACTTGATTATTTCAGATATATCTAAAGCAATAGAAAAGAATCCTTGTAAAAAGATTTATTTCTGTAATGCGATGTCGCAACCTGGAGAAACAGATGGCTATACTGTACAAGATCATATTCGTGCAATTGAAAAGCATTCATTTAAACATCCGGTGGATTTAGTTGTTGTGAATCAATCAAAGTTACCAAAGGAAGTATTGGATATGTATGCTTCACAAAAGAGTTATCCAATTTGTATTGGAAATGAGGCAACGGACTATGCTATTATACAAAGAGATTTGTTGGCCTTGGACTCAAAAGGACGTATTCGTCATAATCCAATGGCGGTTAAACAAGTTGTTGAGGAACTAATCAAGGGGGTATAGACTTGTCCTTTACTAGCGAAATCAAAAAGGAAATTTGTAAAGAAGAAATCGATGCTCAAATGATGAAGGCACAATTATGTGCCCTTTTTCAAATGCGAGCAAGTTTACATATGAACTGGCAAGGTATGTATTTATCTTTTCAGACTGAAAATGCAACGATTGCGAAACATGTATTTCAAATTATGAAAACATTATATAATGTGGATCCGCGTCTATCTGTATTGAAAAAAATGCAGTTAAAGAAAAACAATATATATCGCATACAGGTTTTTGATAAGGCACAGGAAATTTTGGAAGACCTTCAAATTCTTACGGATTCAGGTTTACGATATACGCCAAGTGTGAAAATGGTGCGTTCAGAAAAGATGGCTAGAGCCTATCTTCAAGGATGTTTTTTGGCAAGTGGCAGTATCAATTCACCTAAGTCGAGTAACTATCATTTAGAGATGTCTAGTCAGGAAAAGGATTTGGCATTGAGTGTTCAAAAATTGATGCAGCGTTTTTATTTGCCTGCAAAAGTAATTGAAAGAAAAAGTTTATATGTCGTATATATAAAGGCTGGAGATAAAATTGCTGATTTTTTGCGCTTGTGTAATGCTTCGAATGCGTTGTTTGAATTTGAAGATTCTAGAATACAAAGAGATTTTTACAATCAGATCACGCGTTTAGATAATTGTGAAGTGGCCAATGAAGTGAAAAGCTTGAAAGCGGCAAAATCACAATTAGAGGCGATTGAATTTTTGGAAAGTAACGCAAAAAATATTGTGATTCCAGAAAAGATCATGCATGCGATGCAAATTCGAAAGATGTATCCAGAAGCAAATTTGAATGAATTGTGTTTGGAATGTAAAAATGAATTTGGTGAAGATATTTCAAAGTCAGGTATGAAACATCGTTTGGCTAAGGTGAAGCAGATGGCTAAAGATCTCAAGGAGGATTTAGATGTTTAAAAAAATAGGGGTTATAGTTTTATCTTTCTTATTATGTGCATGTTCAATGGGGGTTCAGTTAAAGAAACAAACGTTTACAATTGAACTTGGTAAAGATATTTATGCCAATCCAACTTTGTATTTAAAGGATTCATCTCATTCAAGTCGATTAAAAGTTGTTTCAAAAAGTGTTGGTGTAGATAAAAAGAACAATCGTTTTATGACATCGGGTATGGATTATCTGGTGGTTGGAGAATATGATTTTGCGATTCAAGACGGGAATAAGGAGTATCCGTTTGTGATCAAGGTAAAGGATACAGCACCACCTGTTTGTGCAAGTGAAGTCAGTCAAATCACTATAAGTGTTGGTCAAAATATTGATTGGAATTCATACTTTCATGCGACAGATCTATCAGGTGTGACTTTTGAAGCGAATGTGGATACGTCATCGGCTTCTACACAAGATGTACAAGTGAAAATTAGTGATCGTTTTGGCAATGCAGTCACAAAAAATGTAAGTGTGGTTGTACAATGAGAAAAGCTGATAAAATATTGATAGTATGCATTATGGTTTTATCTATTTTTCTTTGTGTTCCCTTGTTTTTTACTAAACATGCAAATAGCTATGCGAGTGTCTATGTGAAAGAAAAACAGGTTTTGCGTATCGATTTATCAAAGGATAAATCTTATGTCGTGAATGGAAAGCTTGGTAAAGTGCATATTGAGGTCAAACAAAAAAAGGTTCGTGTTACTCAAGAAAAGAGTTTGCATCATTATTGTTCAAAACAAGGTTTTGTTTCGGATGCCAATGTTCCAATTGTGTGTTTGCCAAATGAAACGGTGGTAAAAATTGAAAAAGAAGCCAGCCAGGATACGGTGATACAATGAATGTAAAAAAAAGTGTAATTCTAGCATTTTTAGTTGCGGTGGGAATCTTGTTGCAGCTATTGGAAAGTTTTGTAGGTATCTTCATGATTGTTCCAGGATATAAGATTGGTCTTGCGAATATTGCAGGGTTGTTTGCACTTTATATATATGATGAAAAATCATTGACTTATGTTTCTTTACTTCGCATTTTTTTATCAAGTTTGATGCAAGGAACATTATTTTCGGTTTCATTCTATCTATCGTTAAGTGGTGGGATTTTGGCTTGTATTGCGATGATTATTGCCTATAGAAGTAAAGTGTTTTCCATATATGGAGTCAGCATACTTGGAGCTTGCTTTCATAATATTGGACAAGTGATCGCGATTACTTGGATCTATCAACAATATTTTATGCAGCTTTTTTTGCCAATTCTTTTGGCATTATCCATTGTGAGTGGTATATTAATTGCAGTAGTATGTAAAAAAGTGTTAAGTCGAATTCATGGAGGTTTTTATGGGAAAATATAGTTATACACCAAAAGGTGTTTGTAGTCGTCAATTCAATTTTGAAATTGAAGATGGAATTATTCAAAGTTTTGAAGCCATTGGAGGATGCAATGGTAATTTGAAAGGTATTGGTTGTTTATTGAAGGGAAGAAGTGTAGACGAAGTTATTGATACATTAACAGGTGTAACTTGTGGTAATAAACCAACGTCATGTCCGGATCAAATTGCGTGTGCGCTAAAGGCGTATCGTGGCTGATCATTTTTTAGGGGCTTTAAAAGAGATTGAGCGTCGTGCACAAAATAATATTCTTGTGTTTTCGGATGTTTTAAGTGAGCGCTTGGATGTTATAGCACAAAGCATGATTTCTAAACCGCTTTCGGATAATGATTATTTAAAGTTGGCTGAATTGTATTATAAAAAATTTTCGAAAGAAAAAAATAAACAGGGAATGTTATTTTGCCTTTTAAGGATGCAACAAATTGTGTTTTTAAAAGAGCATACGGATAAACAAACAGATGACATTAAATTGGAGTTTAGTGAAGAAATTGATGCCATTACAAAAGCTTTTTTATCAAGAAAAAGAAATTATTATCAGAATTCATTAAGAAATATATTTCAAAGATTTATTTTGTTGGATACATTGGCATATGTTTTATTGTTGATGTTATTTGTGCTTTTATTTCACATTCCTTTTAAAGTTGCATTTATACTTCTTGTGCTTGCTTGGATAGTTGTACTTGTCTATGCAAAACAGAAGGGGGTTCCATATTTTTATGGTTCGCGTATTCAAACGCTTTCACAAGAGGTGGATTCAACATTTTTACAAGTGGATCAAGGTATTTTTACAAAAGTCGAGTAATCGACTTTTTTTCACAAGTTCATTTGTTATACTTGTTAAATATATCACAAATGTGCTATTATTAAGCCATGGGGTGATATAAATGCAGAATAGAAATGTGCCCAAAGCGACTTTACAAAGATATCCAGTGTATTTAAAAGCTTTACGTAAGCTACAAAAAAATGGTGTTGAAAGAATTATGTCTAAGGAATTATCGAGTTTTGTCGATATTGAACCAACGACGATTCGACGTGATTTTTCATTTTTAGGCAATCTTGGAAAGCAAGGCTATGGATATGATGTGGATAAGTTGATTGAAATATTTAATAGTCAGCTTGGCGTTGATTTTGATGAAAAGATTATATTAGTAGGTGCAGGTAACTTAGGTCGTGCATTAATGAATTATAATAAGTGGAATTATGTAGTTGGAGAAATTGCATGTGCCTTTGATGTGGATCCTAAAAAATGTGGAACTCAATTTGGTGTTGAAGTATATCCAATGTCCGAATTGGAGAATAAGATTCCAGAAGGATGTCGTATTGCCATTTTAACAATTTCACATGATGTACAAGAAACGGTAGATAAATTGGTTCAGTGTGGAATCAGTGGCATAGTAGATTTTACGCATCAGCATTTTTTGGTTCCAAAAGGGGTTGTCATAAAAAGTATTGATGTGGTATCATCTATACAAGAATTGGTATTTATTACAAATTCATTAGAAACAAAGACGCAGAAATAGAAGTCGTCCGAAACAAACATTTAGAAGAGAGTCCTAGTGGGTGAAAAGGGATAATGTAAGTTTGGATAGATAACACCTGTGGAGTCGGACTGGAGAAATTAAGTAGACAGTGACGTGTGGAATGCGTTAAATTCCAATTGAGTGCATACATACGTGTGATGAAACAGGATGGTACCGCGGTTATAATCGTTCCTTAATTATTAAGGGACGTTTTTTTTATTTTGAAGGGAGAAACTATGTTAGTAAAAAAATTAAAAGAAACTTTTGAACAGTACGATGGACAAAGTGTAACTTTGCAGGGTTGGGTTCGTACAAATCGTAATTCAAAGGCAGTTGGTTTTATTGCATTGAATGATGGAACAACTTTTTCAAATGTCCAAGTTGTATATGGAGAAAAATTAGAAAATTTTGATGAGGTATCTAAAATTACAACTGGTTCTGCAATGGAAGTAACAGGTAAATTAGTATGTACTCCAGATGCAAAACAGCCATTTGAAATTCAAGCTGAAAATATTTGTGTTTTAGGATTATGTGATCATGATTATCCTTTACAAAAGAAACGTCACAGCTTTGAATTTATGCGTGAAATTCCTCATGTACGTCCTCGTGCAAATACATATTATGCGATGTTTAGATTAAGAAGTGTTTTAAGTATGGCTATTCATACATTCTTCCAAGATCGCGGATTTGTTTATGTAAACACACCAGAAATCACTGGTAATGATGCGGAAGGTGCTGGAGAATGTTTTACCGTTACAACGCGTGAAGATGCAAAATATGATAAGGATTTCTTTGGAAAACATGCACAATTAACAGTATCTGGACAATTGCATGTTGAACCTTTCGCCTTAGCATATCGTAATGTTTATACATTTGGTCCTACTTTCCGTGCCGAAAATTCAAATACAACTCGTCATGCTTCTGAATTCTGGATGATCGAACCAGAACTTGCTTTTGCGGATCTAGCAGACAACATGGATTGTATTGAGGAAATGATCAAGTATTGTATCAACTATTGTTTAGAACATGCTAAAGAAGAAATGGAATTCTTTGCGTCTATGATTGATAAAGAATGTATTAAGCGTGTAACGCATGTGGCTAATTCTAGTTTTGAAAGAATGACATATACAAAGGCAATCGAATATTTAGAAAAAGCGAAAGATCAATTTGAAAACCAAGATATTTTCTGGGGTATGGATCTACAAAGTGAGCATGAGCGTTATATTTGTGAAAAAGTAGTAAATGGTCCGGTGTTCTTAACGGATTATCCGAAGGATATCAAAGCTTTCTATATGCGTATAAATGATGACAACAAAACTGTTGCGGCATGTGACTTGTTAGTTCCATATGTTGGAGAATTAGTTGGTGGATCACAACGTGAAGAACGTTATGATGTATTAGTAAATCGTATGAAAGAAATGGGAATGGAACAAGAAACTCTACAATGGTATTTAGATTTACGTCGTTTTGGAGGATGTAAACATTCTGGATTTGGTTTAGGATTTGATCGTATGTTAATGTATTTAAGTGGTGTAGCTAACATTCGTGATGTACAACCATATCCTCGTACGCCAAGAAATTTAATTTTCTAATGATTTAAACAGGTATCTCGTTGATACCTGTTTTCTTGTGTGATATAAATAAGGGGTATGAAAAAAACAAGAGTAATAAATAAAAGAAATTTAAGCACAATGATTATCGGAATGGTTACGATTGCAGTTGCGATTGTCTGTGTTTTTTTATATGTTTCAAAGCCGAAACAAACGAATAAATCATCTCAATCTTACTTGAATGGTGTGGATGTTGATAAATTACAGAAAAAGGTGGGAAAGGATTTTGAAGGTACGTATTTATTAAAGGATTATGTGGTTTATGGAGAAACGTTATCCTTGTATAAAAGTAAATATGGATCAACAGAAACAGATAAGATGCAAGGTAACAACATTGTATTAAGAAATGTCATGACGGATGCAACAACGAGTTTTACTTTTAATGGAAGCGTAGATTCAGGTGTTGATTTAGGAACTTTAAAAGAAGGAATCTATGAATTATATACTTATAATCATTTTGAAAAAGAGCGAATCTATTTCAAAGATGCTTTTAAGGCAAAAGCTATTACTACGATGCGTCGTGATGAAAAGGTGACTTCCGTATCTTTTATGGCGGATAAAAATGCATTGAAAGAATATGGAATTCAATTTAAGAAGAATTACGCTTTTATTATAGTAACAAATCAAGAACCAAATGAAGATATTTATGATGTGGTTATTGATCCATGCGGAAATGCGATGAATTATTTTTCAAATACAGTTGATGTTGGTGCAAGTACATCTATTTTAGATGAGTCTAGCTCTTCTTTAGAATTTGCCAAGAAAGTGAAAAAAGAGTTGGAAAAGAAAGGCTTGAAAGTAAAAATTTTGCGTAAGGAAAATGAAACTCCAGGCTATTATGGAGCGAATGGTCGTCCAGCACGTGCTTATAAGACAAAGGCAAAATTATATTTAGCCTTAGGTGCTAGTTTAGATGAGAATGTTTATGCTCCATATATGTTAACGAGTCCTTATACAAATAGTGGATTGGCTAATACGGTTTCATATTTTATGGAACAAAATGGTTTGACTTTATATGAAGCAAGAACGAATACTACGCAGGAAAATGGTGTTTTATACGATTCTTATGCAGAAAGTGATGATGGAAAAGTTTTAGAGTATGAACTTTATCCTCAATTAAGAGAAACAGGTGGAAGAGCTACCTATGCAGGTGTATATGGGGATGAGTTTAAAAATGTAGATTATAAAGATGCATATGGAATGTATGGCCTTTATTTTTCATATGCGAGTGCAATGAATTCGCAAAGCGTTACTTACTATAATGAAAATGCGGATGCGATAGCTAAAATATTGGTTAAAAGTATTGTTAGATATTTTGAAATTTAAGGGTGATATAATCTGAAAATAAAATTTATAAAAAGAAGAAGAAGTTAGAAGTACAAAAGGGCACAAAGCCCCTTTCCCCAAATATAAAGATTATTGTGTTGCTATAATATTGGCATTTTGCTGAATCATTAATGTTAATTCTTCAACTGTAAGTCCAATATCTAGTAGTTGCTTAATATCTGATTTCAAGTTGTTCTTAACGTATTTAAGTCTTTGTTCAACCGGTGTTTCAACTTCTGACAAGTCTGCAGGATTCCAGATTTCTCCTGTAAGAAGCATATGATATGCGGCTACAAGTATTTTTCTGGCAATCGCAATATAAGCACGCTTCTTTCCTCGGCGTTTTGAAATCTTATTAAACTTGTTGGCGTAGTAAGAATGGTTTTTATCCTTGACTGCTGCATGTGCAACTTCAACCAAACATGTTTTAAGATATACTCCGGCTCTGGAAATGCGCACAGATTTTTTCTTTCCTGCTGACTGGTTACTGGATGGAGTTAAACCTGCCCAAGAAGTTATTCGTCTTGAAGTAGTGAATTGATTCATATCTATACCGATTTCAGAAAGAATAATGATGGCAGAGTTTCTAGAAACACCAGGTATTTGACACAAAAATGAAATATAGTCTTCGTATGGCTCAATCATCAAATCAATAAGTTTATCAAGTTTTTGAATATTAGATGATAATTGTTTAATGTGATCATTTACTAGTTCTATACGAGCTTTCTGGGCTGGTGTTAAATTGGTTCCGTTAACAGAGTCAAGAATCATATCAGGAGATGCTTTACATTTTTTGTGAACTTTTGAAAGAATATCTTCATCTGTGTATGGATTATCTGATAGAATAAGGTCGATGATATTAGATGCGGATTTGCCGAAAACATCAGTAAAGACCATATCCAGTTTACAATTACCAGAAGTAAGAGCATTCTGAAAACGGTTCTTTTCACTGGAACGCATATTTACAAGTTTGTATCTATAGCGAGTGAGTTCACGGAGAATACGAAAATCTTTTTGAGGTATAAAACTACTTCTAACAATACCGAACTTAAATAAATCAGCAATCCATTTGGCATCTTTATCGTCGTCTTTCTCGCCTTTAACAGCGCGCACCCATTTAGGGTTGGCAACGACGATATTGGAAATGTGAGATTCCAATACATTGTAGACAGGAATATAGTACTTACCAGTGGATTCCATGCATACATTTTGACAGTCGTTTTGAATCAGCCACTCTCTAAAGCGGATCAAGTCGTTGTGAAAAGTCGAGAATCTTTTTTTTAGATAAATGGGTTCAACGGATTCAGAAATGCAGATAACTGCGACAATGAATTTTTTGTGCACGTCGATACCACAAACACGAGGATAAATGATTTTCATAGAAAAAGCTCCTTTCAAAATAAAGAAGAAAGAAGCATTGACTGAACGAGTGGCACTAAAGATTAACTAATAGTCAATGATTAATCTGCGGACTTGATGTCAACACTAATGTGTGCTTGAAATACTCGAACTTACACTGGTTAGTATGCTGATTTAATCTGAACGAGATGCAGAAGTCTGCAACTCACCCCACCGTGCTCTGTAGTGTACTTCTAACTTCAAGAACATGGTAACAAATAAAAGATAAAAAATAAAAGCAAAGCTCAATGCACATTTTAATTCCAATGTGTGCCTTGGAGCAAAGCGGAAAGGCATGGTAGGTTAGTATGAAATTACAATTGAGCAATATTCAAAAGTCTTTTGGTGCCAAAACGGTTTTGGCTGGTGCAAATTTTCAAGTACGTGATAATGAAAAGATAGCATTAGTTGGACGTAATGGTTGCGGTAAAACGACGTTGATGAAAATTATTTGTGGGCAGGAAAATTATGATTCTGGAACACGCATGGTATTGAATGGAACAAACATTGGTTATTTAGCACAGATTACTTTTGTGGATGAGGAAAAGACGGTATATGAAGAGCTTTTAACAGCTTTTGATAAGGTTCGTGAATTAGAAAAACAATTAAATGAGCAGGCGGAAGTTTTAAAAACAGATTCGAGTGAAAAGCAACTTGCGAAATATGATGCGTTGCAGACTCGTTTTGAAGCTTTAAATGGATATCAATATGAGGTGGAATTAAAGAATGTATTTTTTCATTTTCAATTTGATGAGAATGATTTAAATAAAAAATTATGTGAATTTAGTTCGGGACAAAAAACAAGAATCGCTTTAGTTAAATTATTGTTGACGAAACCAGATATTTTATTGTTGGATGAACCTACAAACCATTTGGATATTGCAGCTATAGAATGGCTTGAAAATTATGTGAAGCATTATCCTTTTGCGGTTGTTTTGGTTAGCCATGATCGTATGTTCTTGGATCATGTTGTGGATGAAATCGTAGAAATTGAATTTGGTAAGACACAAAGATATGTGGGGGATTATTCGCATTATTTAAAGGCAAAAGAAGAATATTTAAAAAAGAATCATGAGGCGTATGTTCGTCAACAACAAGAAATTCATCGTTTAGAGGATTTGATTGAGAAGTTCAGATATAAAAAGAACAAAGCCGCTTTTGCGAAGAGTAAACAGAAATATTTGGATCGCATGGATAAAATTGAAGATAGTTCATCGGATACAAGTCAAATGAAGGCGGTGTTTACTTGTGCAAGAAAGGGTGGTAAACAAGTTCTTGATGTTGAAGATTTAAGCGTTGGCTATGATAAAGTGTTGTCTAAAGTGTCCTTTCAATTACTGCAAGGACAACGTATGGCCATTGTTGGACCAAATGGTATTGGTAAATCCACTTTGATCAAAACTTTGGTGAAAGAACTTCCTGCCATTTCTGGTAGTTTCAAATTTGGTCATCAAATCGATGTGGGATATTTTAATCAGGAAAGTGCCCAGATGAAATCTAATAAAAATGTTCTTGATGAATTATGGGATATGGATCCGGATGCAACGCAAACACAGATTCGTAACACGTTGGCTAGTTTTTTATTTACACAGGATGAAGTGTTTAAAGAAGTGAATGATTTGTCGGGTGGCGAACGAGTGCGTTTAGCTCTTGCGAAACTAATGTTAGAACATGATAATGTTTTACTTTTGGATGAGCCTACAAACCATTTGGATATACCAGCTAAAGAAGCATTGGAATCGGCATTAGAAAAGTATGATGGAACCATTCTTTTTGTATCACATGATCGTATGTTTTTAAAGAAAATGGCTACGCGCGTATTAGAGATGGATTCTGTAGGTAAAATCTATGATTTGAATTATGAAGAATACTTGGATAAAAAGGCGAATAATGAATTGATAGAATCGGTAACAAAGGTTGAAAAAGAGGTAAAACCACAAACGGTATCTTTTACAGATTTAAAGGCTATTAAAAATCGTGTTGCGAAACTTGAAGTCTTATTAGATGAGGCTGAGCAAGATTTAGAGGCTATGCGAGAATTAAGGTATGAGCCAGAGTATTATCAAGATTATCGTAAGATGGAAGAGTTGGATGCAAAAATCGATGATAAGCATAATGAAATAGCCGCCTTAATGAAGGAATGGGAAGAAAAAATGGCTATGATGGAATAGGGGTGTCAAAGACATCCAATGTCATTAAGTTAAGAAATGGCATCTTTGAGGGGAACACAAAAAATGTGCTC
>ERZ773195.545-NODE-545-length-33401-cov-5.560457_pt1 | contig 33401 bp, 27 predicted proteins | sample MGYA00580530_ERZ773195 | MGnify/ENA primary metagenome ERZ773195 (study PRJEB29015, sample SAMEA2737751) | human gut metagenome | biome: human gut; feature: human-associated habitat; material: faeces | place: China | collected 2012 ...
CGGAAAATTTGACGACGCATCTGTCGCACAATCTTTGTGCGGTATTGCCTAAAATCCCACAACTGCAAAACGCTCCCACTGACACCATTTTCGTCAGTGGGAGCGTTTTCTCAATCCTGATAATAACTCATCAGATTGCACTGGATCATACCGTTATACAGCTTTCGCTTTTTGTTTGCCGGCTTTCCGAAATGCAACTCAAAATCTGCGTCCGGCGTGATAATGTAGCATGGGTGAGCCTTGTCGGCAGGGAACACGTCACCCATGATGCGGTAAATGGACTGTGCATGCTGAATGTCCAGCATGCGTTCGCCGTAGGGCGGATTGCAAATGGTAATGGCATGCTCTATGGGCTCGAAATCGGCGATGTCCCGCTGCATCAGATGAATCCGCGGCTGAACGCCGGCTTTACGGCAGTTTTCTTCTGTCAGGGCAATTGCCTCCGGATCGATGTCGTAGCCGTATGCTTCGAAAGCAGCATCATGCCGGATTGCCGCAACGGCTTCTGCACGGGCATTCTGCCATACAGTTCTGGGAATCTGTGCCCACTGCTCTGCCAGAAAGCGGCGGTTCAGCCCCGGAGCCATACGCATTGCCTTGAATGCCGCTTCGATCAACAGGGTACCGCTGCCGCAGAATGGGTCACAGACAACGCTGTCCGAATGTACTCTGGCGAGGTCAACAATACCGGCGGCGAGCGTTTCCTTGATCGGGGCAGCATTGGAATTTCTCCGGTAGCCTCGCTTGTGCAGTCCGATTCCGGTGGTATCCAGATAAATCGTGGCAATGTTCTTGCGAATGGTAAACTGGATTGGGTGAGCCGCACCGGATTCTGTAAACCAATTGGTGTGGTATACCGATTTCAGCCGTTCCACAGCTGCTTTTTTGATGATAGACTGGCAGTCCGGCACACTGTGCAGCTTGGAGTCCAGAGCATGTCCTTTTACCGGAAAAGCATCGTCCTTACCGATCCATTGTTCCAGCGGCAGGGAACGGACACCCTGAAACAATTCTTCAAAGTTGTACGCCTTGAACTGTCCCAGCTGAATCAGAACACGTTCCGCCGTAGACAGGCAGAGATTTGCCTTGGCAATGGTTTCAGCATTGCCGCGGAACAGAACACGACCGTCCTGAGCTGCAATGTCAGTGCCGCCGATTTTGGAAATTTCGAACCGCAGTGTGCGTTCCAGCCCAAAATGGCAGGGGCAGCAAAGCAGGTAAGATGATTGTTGCATCATAAAAATACTCCTTCACAATAACACCGCACAAAACAGTTGGTTCTGTGCGGTGTATGAAATTTAAAAATGGTTCTTATTGAGCCGGTGCCTGTGTGGCAGCTGCTTCTGTTGCGGCAGCATTACTATTGTTTTCTGCCGGATGCTGGGTTTCACTATGCTGTTCTCCCGCAGCAGTGGTTGCCGATGTGGAACCGCTGTTTTCATTGGTAGCCTTTGTCGTTTTGCTGCCGTACTTTGTGCACTCATCACAAACCGGAGCATTGCTGGACTTCCAGTAGCCGGTAGTGGTGGCGGTGCAGTTCGGACCAGCGATCTTGCCGCTCTTGGCACAAACCTTACCTTCCACTATGCTGCTGTCTTCAGGATATTCCGCACCGGTGTCCATCTGGTCGGCATATTCACCGATGATGTTCTGCCAGATCTGTGCAGACTTGATATGGTGGTCTTTCAGTTCTGCACGTTCCTTGTAGCCGAGCCATACGCCGCTGACGAAATCTTCTGTCAGTCCCACAAAGGTCAGGTCGTTCCAGTCCTGTGTAGTACCCGTCTTACCGGCAACATGCTTGTGTTCCAGCTTTGCCTTCTGACCAGTACCATTGTTGACAACATCCTGCAGCAGCTTGTTCATGACATACGCAGTTTCGCTGCTGACAGCTTCTTCCGGACTGCCGTCATTTTCATAAATGAGGTCGCCGGCACCTTGTACCACTTTGCTGACAAGGTGAGCCTGATACTGTGTACCGCCGTTGCCATAGGGAACATAGCCATTGACCAGATTTTCCAGTGTAACACCATATGTCAACGCACCAACTGTCAGCGGAGAGTATGCCATATCGGTGTGTCCGTCGCCGGAATCCTTGCACAGATCCAGACGCATTTTGGAGGTGGCAAAGTCGAAAACGCTCTGCGGTGTCAGAGCCTGACAAAGTTGAGCCGGTACAGTGTTGTAGGATTTTTCCAGTGCCTCATATATCTTCAGTTCCTTGTGGCTGATAGACATGGCAGAACTGTCCTCGCTGTAGTTGGTCGGCCATGCCTTGCCCTCAATTTCGATCGGCTCGTCCTTGTAAATAGAGCCCCAGTGAATCAGGTCGCTTTCCAAAGCCAGTCCGTAGGTAGTCAGCGGCTTAATGGTAGAACCGGGCTGCCGCTGTTCCATGGTGGCGTAGTTGAAGCACAGGGATTCTGTCTTTTCGCCGACTGCACCGACCATTGCCTGAATCTCGCCCTTATAGTTCATTGCAATAAAAGCAGACTCCGGATAAACGATTTCGCTGGAGGAATATTCGCCGTCGCCGTCCTGATCCTGCCACTGGGCAACGCGGTCTTTTTCCACCAGATTGTTTAGATCCTTGTACTTCTCCTCCACATAAGCCTGCATATCCTGATTGACCGTGGTATAGATCTGATACCCGCCGCGGTTGATACGGGAGATGGCTTGCTGTGTAGTCAGATTGAACTTGTCCTTGAGATAATCCGCCACTTCATACAGAGCCGCGTCTACGATCCAGGAGGTGGGCTTGTTGGGATCGGTGTCTTCTTCCTTTTGTGCATCAGGGTGAGATGCCTTGTACTCGTCAGAGTCGGTGAAGATCAGCTTCTCGTGCAGAGCCGACTGGTACTCGTCATAAGTGAGAGCACCGTTGTTGTACATCTGCCAGAGAACATATTCCTGCCGCTTTTTGTTCTTTTTTTTGCCGGTATTGACCCATTCTCCGGTGGTATCATCTTTATATCCGGCAAAGGGGTTCAGTGTTTCCGGACTTTTCGGAATTGCTGCCAGACAAGCCGCTTCTGCTACGTCCAGATCTTTGGCACTTTTTCCGAAATATTTCTGTGCGGCATGTTCGATTCCGTTGGAGGTGCCGCCGAAACCGATGTAGTTCATGTAGGTTTCCAGAATCTTATCTTTGGAGTAGGCACGTTCCAGTTCCATGGCACGGAAAATTTCACGGATCTTACGGGAAGGGGACTGCTCGCTGTCACCGGTGATATTTTTGATCAGCTGCTGCGTAATGGTCGAACCACCCTGATTGGTATCATAGATGTGTACGAACATGTTGACAAAGGCCGAAACGGTACGCTTATAGTCCACGCCGTCATGGGTATAGAAACGTTCATCTTCTGCACAGACAAAAGCATCCCGCGTATGCTGAGGAATCTCGTCGATGTTAACGGGAATACGCTGGGATTCGTTGGTGACCTCATAGATGTTCACCCATTCGCCGCTGCTGTCCTGAGCATAGATGTTGGTATTGTAGGAAAGTTCCATTTCTTCAATGGTAACATTGGACACATCGTCCCGAAAGTTCATGACATAGACGACCAGTGCCGTTGCCACAATGGTGCAGGTGATGATCAGAATCATGAACATCGCCGCAAGTGTGGAACCCAGAATAGAAAGCGTTTGCCGCAGAACGAGAACCCATTTGGGCTTGGCAGCGGCTTCTTCCAGTTCCGGACTGTGATAGGGATATTCCGGTGTACCGGTCGGTCCGTAATATTTCCGCATCGGAATGCCTGTCCCGCCTTTTTTGGCTCGCTTTCGGTTGTCAGCGGGGGGAGAACTGTTTCGTCTTTTGTTGTTATTCATAGTATTGATTCCTTCCAAAAGCCCGCTGTGCGGCAGAATACACACAGGGGAATCTGTTGTTGTTTTGCAGGAGCAGTACCACACAAAATAAGTTTGTACGTAAGACGTATCGGCAGCATTGCCCGAGATGCACACTGCCGGAATGTATACCATATTATTATAGCACATTTTACGGGCAATGTTAAGAGGTACGGCGGATTTTCTTTGAAAAATATGCAGATTGTATAAACTTCGGAATTTTGGAAAGAATACTTTTGGTATATATTCAGGCAAATTCGCAGAAAAATCTGGTTTTGTTCTGCGATGTGAAAACAGAAAGGCGGACGAGAAAAATGGAAAAACGAAATGCAGTGTGGATTCTGCTGACGGCTCTCACCATATCGCTGGTGATCGTAGGCGGCTCGCTGTCCCTATCTCTGCGGCAGGAAAAAAGTGCGGCACAGGGGACAACCTATTCCGAAGCAGCAACAGAAGCAGGCTATACCATGCGTATCACAGACGGGCAGGTGGGACTGTTTCGGGAGGGCAGCAGTGTGCCGTATCAGAAACTGCAAGTTCCGCTGAATCTGCTGTCCGACTATGACCGGCACGCATTGGAGCAGGGAATTACTGTGTCCGATGAAGCAGCCTTGCAGCGGCTGATCGAGGATTATTTTTCGTAGGGAAGAATGATCGGAACTGGCTGATCGATCGTCATAGAATCCGGCGTGACAATGCAGTCCATTGCCAGAATTTGTACGCCGGAATCTACAGCATGCCGGAGAGCTTTTCCAAATGCCGGATCCATACTGTCATTGGGACGGAACTGTTCAGCACCTTTCAGCTGAACCACGAACAGCAGGTATGCTTCATAGCCTTTCTGCCGGCAGGCAGCCAGCTCCAGCAAGTGCTTGGTACCTCGTTTTGTCGGGGCATCGGGAAAGGAAACGACACCATTTTGTTCCAGTGTCACGCCTTTGACTTCCAGAAAGGCTGTAGTTTCTCCGTGGGTAATGCAAAAGTCAAAGCGGGAATTCCCGTATGTCACTTCCCGTCGGATTTCAGCTGCTGGAGGAAAGAGTGCCCCTGTGTGCAGCCATTCCTCCGCCGCGGCGTTGGGAGCCTGTGCATCGATGTTGATCAGCAATGCCGTGGAATCCGGCAGCACCTTTTCCACGGCAATCAAATCGTATTTGGTTTTGCGGCTGGGGTTCTTGCCGGCAGCCAGATACACCGTGCAGCCGGCAATCAGCAACTCCCGACAGCGACCAGTGTTTTTGACATGTACCCGTTCGGTCTGCCCGTTGACCAGTACTATTGCAATGAATCGGTTCGGGCGTTCCAGAAAAACGGCAGGGATCACTTCTTGGTATCGCATAGCAACTCCTTAGGAAAGCGGAATTTGTACCATAACTTCGCAGCCGGTATCTTCCGATAGTGTCAGTGTACCGTGATAGCTGTTGGCGATCTGTGCGGCAGTATCCAACGGTACAGGCTGGACAGATGCGGAGCCTTTAGGATTCTGCACACGGAAGCAGAAATTGCCGTTCTCCTCCCAGAGGTGGCAGGTAATGCTTCGCTCTGTCTCTGAAACAGTTTGCACCAGCTGTTCTGCACGCTGCAATGGATTCATCAAAAGACTGCACAGATCCAACTTGGAAAAGGGCAGTGCTTCCGGCAAGTCGCATTTTACAGGAAATGCAATTTGTTTTGCCGTACATTTCGCAGCAGTTTGATGCAGGATCACATTGATGATCTCGTTGTCACAATATTGCAGCTGCAATTCCGGATTCTGAAAGTTCTCCTCCAATTCGGCGGCAAACTGTTTTGCATCGTCGATTGCATTGGAGGTGACCAATCCGAAAAAGACCTGCATCTGGTTGTTAAAATCGTGACGCAGCTTCGCTGTTTCCCGCGAAACTTCTGCTGCCTGTTCCTGAAATTGCAGGGAAAGGGTTTCGTATTTTTCAAAAAATTGCAGCTTTCTGGCGAACCGTTCCTCGTTCTGTAATCTCTGTATGAACCGAAACAGAAAGACGCTGGAGATCATATCAAGGAGAAATGTGATTCCCACCATAAGCAGAATCAACGGAGAGGACGTGAGAACTTTATGCTGCTGAATAATGATGGTAAATGTAGCAATGATAGCGGCTTGTGCAATCGGAAAAATCAAAAGGATCAGATTTTGCTTTGTGCTTTCAAAAGTGAGATGCAGCCGCCTTTTTTGAAGAACTTTCCGAAAGAAGAATAGAAACGTGAAATAAATAACCGGCGTGGGAATATACCCCAAAAAGGAATACCAGTGGCTCCAACGCTCATTACTCAAAATCAAAGAACAAAAATCGGTCTTGGCGATAAAGTCGAAAGTAGTGAGAAGAATGACACTGATAATATCGGAAAAAGCCATTGCAATGCTGCAGATGATGCTGTGAAATATCCGCTTGAACAGGAGCTGCTTTCGATATGCAAAGATGTAGTAGAGGGGGATCGCCGGCCAAAAGAGCAGGCAGTATAGCGACCGGGCTTTTTTCAGAAGCAGATATTCCACATCGCCATACATGCCATAAGAAACTATGAGAAAACAGATCGTCAAAAATGCAGCATAGCCAAGCAGCAGGAGATTTGCCCGTTTGTTCGTCTTTTGGAACGCGACTTTGGCATAGGAAGCAGTAAGCCAGATCACTGCCAAAGCAGACAGCGTCAGATTCACCATTGCCCAGATGGATTCAGTTACGGACATACCACAGCAGCCTCCTCTGCAATTTTTTCTGTGTTGTTCTTTGCCGGCAGATTTAGCTGAATGGTGACTGTGAAAAACTGGTCATCGTAGCTGGCGACAGCCATTCCGCCGTAAGTATTGGCGATATGCTCCATAATTTCAATACCAAATCCGTGTTTTTCCTTGTCCGCTTTTGTAGTCTGCACTTTTCCGTTTTGGGTCTGGATCCGGTGATTTTTCCGGTTGCAGATTCGCAGGAATACCATTTCTCCGTCCTGCCAGATAGTGCAGGAAATTTCTCGTTCTGCCTCCGGAACAGCTTCCGATGCCTGAATGGCGTTTTGCAGCGGATTGATAAGCAGGCTGCACAGATCAACCTTGCGGATTCCGATGTCCTCCGCAAGAGCACAGTCTGTTTTAAATGCAATGTGCTCTTTTGCACAGGTTTCTGCGGTCTGCTGTAAAATTACATTGGCGACAGTGTTTTCACAAAAATACAACCGTTGCTTCTGCTGCCGGAACTTGCTCTGCAATTCCTTTGCCAGCTGCATGGCATCTTCCACATGGTCAGTCTGCATCAATCCGGAAAAGACCTGCATCTGGTTGTGGAAATCCCGTTTCAGATTTTCCTGTTCGTGAGAAGCTTGTGCGATCTGTTCCTGATATTTTGCCGACAGTGTTTCGTATTCTTCATAAAAACGGACTTTCTGCTTTTCCTGTTCTTTGATGTGCATTCTCTTCATCAGATGCAGCAGAATGATGTTGGAAACAACATTCAGCAGAATCGTAACGATCAGCACCGCCAGAATCTTCGGGGAGGTGCTGATCGTGCCGAATTGTTGTAAAATTGCGATCAGGGTGTAAATGGCAAAAAACTGTGTCACTGGAAAAATCAGCAGCCAAAACGTTTTAGCTGAATACAGCTGTGAACGGATCTTGAGAAACAGCTTTTGGAACACAAACGCCAGACCAGCCATAATTAACAGTTCCGGCAGTATGAGAAATGTGCGGTACCAGAGATGCCAGTTTTCATAGTTGGAAACAATGCTGTAGACATTGGTTCCGGCAAGATTGTCTATGGCAGCCATGGCGATGATCTGTATGGTATCTCCCAGAAAGATGAATAAAAATGACATCGTCGTGAGAAAAAAACGAGTCTGGAGTTTTTCTTGGGGAAATCCCGTCAGGAAAAACAAGAGAAAGATGCACCAGTGCAGAGCAGTGAACCCATTGCGGTGTGTCTGAATGATCCAACAGGAAGCATCTCCGTACAAAACCCACGGGATAATTGCGAAGATCAGATCAATCAGAAGGATGATCAAACCAGTCGCCAATGCCCAGCCTTTTCGGGGCTTTCCCACACAGATGTGGCTATACAGCAGCAAAAAGCCATATAGCAGCAGATTCGACACCGTAAAATTCATGGTGTAAAAAAAATTATCCATTTTCTATAGGACTCCTTTGTGCGGTGTTGCCGTATGTTTTACGATTGATACAGTTCGCTTTTACGTTGCACCAACTCTGCCCGATTTTCTGCAACAGAGCGGTGCCCATATGCACTGATCGGAATGATCTCCTCCTGAATATGCACTTCCTTGGTGTCGATTCGCTGTACATAGTGCAGATTGATAGCGTAGCTTTTATAGCACTGATAAAAGTACTGCGGCAGGTCCTCCATGAGCTTGGAAAGCTGGTAGTAGCCCTCATAGGAACCGTGAAGGGTGTGTGCTGTGACGCAGCGTCTGTCGCTGGAAAAATACAGAACTTCCGGCAGAGAGAGGTAGACCACCTGTCCCTTTTTCGGTTTGAAAGGGAACAGATCCTGACTGTCCGCCGATGCTGTCCGAATTTTTTGCAGATAATCCTGCACAGCCTTCCGGTCAAAGGGCTTTGGCAGATAGCCGAACGGATTTACTGTTTTGCTCATAAAAATCTGCTGCAAATATTCCCTGGGGTGTCCTGTCACATAGATAAACTTCGTTTGTGAATGGGACTGTGCAATTTTTTCCGCGAAATCGATGCCGCTGCTGGTGCTTCCCTGAAAGCAGATGTCCATAAATACAGCGTCAATATGTGCATGCTGCGAAAAATAAAATTGCAGGGCATGCCAGTCCTGAAAAAAATCCACAACCAGATCGTCACCAGATTGCTCTAAGAGTTCTTTTAATTGCAGTCCGATGCGTTCCTCATCATCAAAAATCACAATTCTTAACATTTTCCAATCCCTCATAACTCAAAGTATGTTCACAAGCATTTTATGGGAACACGCTTGTGCGTTTCACGTAGTCCTTTATGGGCAATACCGCACAAAGATTGTGCGTCAGATGCGTCGTCAAATTTTTCGTCAGATGAAACAAAAAGCGGAGTGAATACTTGATGTATTCACGAGCATTTTTGTGAAATATGACGGGAAATTTGCAAGCAGATGGCGTGCAAAGTCGCCAGACGCTCTTTGTGTGGTATTGCCAATGGTATAATTTTAGTATAGCATAAATACTACGTTAAAAAAAGCATATCCTACGATGAAATTGTTTTGAAAATGTGTATGCAGGAGATTTTCCACAAGAGGAAGTACAAAATTATGACAAAAGCAAGCCCGTTTTTGTCATTTTATATTGTCATGATTTGCGTGACATGGTATAATAAATATTCCGGAAAAATCGATAGAAATTGGAAATGTCAAGCGTATTCGGTGTGATATTGCAGAAAAAAGAGGCCGCAGAAATTTTCTGTGACCTCTTTTGCTTTTATGTGTTTATTTCTTAGGAATGAATTTCTTTGACATAATCTACAAGATTTCCGATGCAAGCTTCAAATTCCACACCATACCACGGTGCTTCTTCGCGGGGAAGTGTCCGCAGATCCGGCAAGGTTGCCTGAATGGTGTCGGCTGTAAAGTTGACCGCGATGGAAAGAGCCTGTTCGATCGATGCCCCGCGGACCAGAGCACCGGAGAGTACGCTGGCGAAAATGTCACCGGTGCCATGCATTGGCTCGGGAACATGTTCCCGATAGGCGGTGTAATAGCTGCCAGTGATACTGTCGTAGGCAATGGCACCGTGTTGATCGCCGTTTCGGATACCGGTAATGACGGCGATGGGACAGCCGATTTCTGTCAGTTGTTTCAGATATGTTTTCACGGTTTCCAGCGGACACTGTTCCGCATAGGGAATGCCCAGCAGCAGGGAAACTTCTGTCAGGTTCGGGGCGATAACATCGGCTTTCCCGCAGAGCTTTCGCATTTCCACCGCAAAATCCGGTGTGAAGCCGGCGTACATGCTGCCGGCATCGCCCATGACAGGATCAACCACAATGACCGTATCTTCGCTGCGGAACGCATCGAAAAAGTCTGCCATGATCTGTACCTGTTCTCTGGATCCCAGATAGCCGGTGTAAATGCCGTTGAAATGCAGCTGTAATGTTTTCCAGTGTGCCGCGATCTGCGGAATATCTGCCGTCAGATCCCGAAAAGTGTATCCGGTGAATCCGCCGGTGTGTGTTGACAGAACGGCGGTAGGGATCACGGCAGTTTCCACGCCCATAGCAGAGATCAAAGGCAGGGCAACGGTGGAAGAACATTTTCCAAAGCAGGAAACGTCCTGAATGGTGACGATTCGTTTCAGCATGGTTTTCGCTCCTTACATTTCAGCTTTTGCGGGAATTTCGTTGTTGTCCTGTACATGCTGCTTGATTGCAGCGAAGCTTTCCGAACTGATGACATGTTCCATGCGGCAGGCATCTTCCGCAGCTGTTTTCGGATCTACCCCGAGAGCCACCAGCCAGTTAGAAAGCAGCGTGTGCCGTTCATAGATCGTTTCGGCAATTTTTCTGCCGGATTCCGTCAGTGTGATCTCGTTGTTTTCATTGACGCAGATGTATCCGTTTTCCCGCAGATTTTTCATGGCAACGCTGACACTGGGCTTGGAAAATGCCAGTTCGTTGGCGATGTCAATGGCATGTACTGTGCCGCGGCGGTTGTATAAGATCAAAATGGTTTCCAGATAGTCTTCTGCAGATTTTTGAATTTTCAAGTGATTTCCCTCCGTTAGCAGATTGTACGAAAGCGTGTTCACATAAAAGCAGGACAGCTTATGTGAGCACGCTATACTATTATATAAGTGGTTCTTTGTTCCATTCGCGTGAGAGATGTGAAAACGTGAAAGAAACGCCTCCGCATCAGAATTTACATTTATTATACCATAATCGATAAAAAAAAGCAAGGGCAACACCAAACAAAACTTGTGCGTAAGATGCATCGTCAGATTTTTCGGCAGATTGCATAAAAATTCCGCAGGCAGACAGTGTGTCTGGCAAGGGATTTTGTGGGATATGCCCAAGCGGATTCTCTCCTAACACACAGTGATTTCTGTATATTTTCCCAAACATCGCTATTTTTCAAATGATCCCTAGGAATGGTGATGCAGATTGGCAGCGTCCCGCACCTGTAAAATCGCATTTTTTTCCAGTCGGGAAACCTGCGCCTGTGAAATGCCGATTTCCTTTGCCACTTCTGTTTGAGTTTTCCCCTGAAAGAAGCGAAGATATAAGATGTTCTGTTCCCGTGTTCCCAGCTGTCGGATGGCATTTCGCAGAGAAAGTTCTCCCAGCCAGTTTTCCATAGTATCCCGTTCGCTGATTTGATCCAGCACATACAATGCATCTCCGGATTCGGAATATACCGGCTCATAAATGGAAACCGGTTCGCTGACACTCTCCAGTGCCACTACCACATCTTCCCGCTTTGCCCCGATCTCCGCTGCGATCTCGCTGACAGTCGGCTCTTTCTGTAGATTGGTCGTCAGCCGTTCCTTTGCCTGCATTGCCTGATAAGCCAGATCACGGAGGGAACGGCTGACTTTGATCTGGTTGAAGTCCCGCAGATACCGCCGCAGTTCGCCGCTGATCATAGGCACACAATAGGTGGAGAAGCGGACTTCTTTGGAAAGATCGAAGTTGTTGATCGCTTTGATCAGCCCAACGACACCGATCTGAAACAGATCGTCAATATCTTCTCCCCGACCGGTGAATCTCTGAATTACGCTCAGCACCAGCCGCAGATTGCCCTGAATCAGTTTGTCCTTAGCTGCCTTGCTGCCAGTATCCCGAATTTCCCGCAGCAGTGCCATTTTTTCTTCTTCTTTCAGTACTGTCAGGTCAGCTGTATTGATACCGGAAATCATCACTTTTTGAAATGCCATAACACGACCTCCTTGCTGTATCCATATCTTTCCCCAATTTCCTATTGCTTAATCTACAGAATAACTGGAAAAAATAACAAGGGCAACACCGCACAAAGCCCGCCTGACGGCTTTGCACGCAATCTGCATGCAGATTTTCCGTCATATTGCCCAGAAATCCCTTGCCATACGGCAGTATGCCTGCGGAATTTCTGTGCAATCTGCCAAAAAATCTGACTACGCATCTTACGCACAAGCTTTATGCAGCGTTTCCTAAGGAAAACATAGAATTACCATTTAAACGTGAAAAAAGCACCTCATTTTGAACTGCACCTAATTGTTGGATTTTTTTGGTCTAACTTTTGGGAATTCAAAATGAGGTGCTTTCATCATTTTTGTGCTTTTCTGCAAATTCTTTTTTAAATTTTTCGAATTCTGCATCGAAATCTTCTATTCCCACCGGAAGTCAACGAGTTTCTCTGCACGATACGTTTTCTTATATCAGCAAACCGCCCTACTTTTTCTCCAAAAGTGAGGCTTGCTTTTTTCTGAAAAATCTGCTATACTAAAAAGAAATAAAGGCAACACCGCATAAAGCTTGTGCAGTGTTGCCCGAAGCAATTCCGGAAAGGAGCGTGATGTTGTGCGGCGAAAGCTGAAAAAACTGATCAGCATGTTGACCAGCCGAGTGGTAATTATCGGATTCCTGATTGTCTTGCAGCTGGTGTGGTTTGTGATCTTGTTTCTGCGGCTGACACAGTATGCAACGTGGATCAATATTACATTTGTCGGACTGAGTCTGGCGATTGAATTGTATATCATCAATAAGTCCGGAAATCCCTCTTATAAAATTCTCTGGATGCTGTTTATCGGTACGTTCCCGCTGTTGGGCGGAATGATGTATCTGCTGTTCGGGGACAAGCGTCCCTCGCGGCGGATTCGCCGGCAGCTGCACCACGGCAGGCGAGTGATCGGGATTCGTCCCTCCGTGGGCTGTTCTGCGGCGGCACTTCCGGTACGCATGGCGGAAACCAGCTTCTATCTGGAAAGCAGCGGTTTTCCCATGTACCAGAATACCAAGGTGGAATATTTTTCTTTGGCAGATGAAGCGTTCCCCCAACTGCTGGAGGATCTCCGGAAAGCCAGACATTATATTTTTATGGAATACTTTATCGTGACAGACGGAGTCATGTGGGATTCGATCAAAGCCGTTCTGAAAGAAAAGGCAGCCGCCGGCGTGGAAGTTCGCTTCGCCTATGACGATCTGGGGAGCGTGGGCTGTCTGCCGAAAAATTTCCGGAAAGAACTTGCGGCGGCGGGAATCCATGTGCTGGCGTTCAATCCGTTCCGACCGGCACTTTCCGCGGTGATGAACAACCGGAACCACCGGAAGATCACTGTCATTGACGGCTACATTGCCTATACCGGCGGCTTCAATCTGGCAGATGAGTATATCAACCAGAAACAGCGGTTCGGGCACTGGAAAGACACCGGACTGCGGCTTTACGGCGAGGGCGTGTACAGCCTTACGCTGATGTGTCTGGAGCTGTGGAATGCATTCTACAACACCAATGACAACTGCAAGAAGTACCTGCCGCACCGGTATCATCCGGAACCGTTTCCCACAGACGGCTATGTGCAGCCCTACTGCAACTCGCCCTTTGAAAATGAAACGCTGGCACAGGATATTTATCTGGATCTGCTGTATCAGGCGAAAGAGTATGTGTATATCTTCACGCCGTATCTGGCAATCGATGACGAAATGCAGCATGCCCTTTGCATGGCGGCACAACGCGGAGTTGATGTGCGGCTTGTGACACCGGGGATTCCGGATAAGCGTGTGGTGTATTCTCTCACCCGTTCCTATTATGAGCCGCTGATTCGGGCAGGGGTGCGGATCTATGAGTATACGCCGGGATTTATCCATGCCAAAAGCTATCTGGTAGATGACAGGATTGGCATTGTAGGAACGATCAACATGGACTATCGCAGTTTGTACCTGCACATGGAGTGTGCGGCGATGCTGGTGGAATGCAGTGCGTTGCAGAAGATGAAGCTGGACTGCGTTGTGACCATTGAGAAAAGCCGCCGTGTGACGCTTCAGGACTGCAAGCGTCGCCGGCACAGTCTGCTCTGGCAGGCAATCTTGCGGACGATCAGCCCGCTTCTGTGATTTAGGGTGTGTTGACACTAAGCCTGACACGTGTCTTTTGGGGTGATTTTTCCCCGTTCGTCGTTAAAAATCCTTGCCGTGCGAAAGCACGCCTGCGAATTTTTGCCTAGAACGGAGAAAAATCACCTCACAAAATTCGCATATCATTATAGTGTCAACACCCCCTAGCGATTTCAAAACAAACCGGCAGACAGTTTTCCCAACTGTCTGCCGGTTTTTGCTTTCGGGTAATACTGCACAAAGCCGTCAGGCGAACTTTGCACGGTATTGCCTTAGAAAATACTCATGAATCCGACTGCTTTTCCCAGTATGCGGATATTGTCCAGTTCTTCTCCCACATAGACCAGCGGAGAGTATGCCGGATTTTCTGGCACCAGCTGTAAGCGTGCGTGCTCTCTGTCGTAGTAGACCCGTTTCAGCGTGGCTTCGTCGTCAATGATTACGGCTGCGATCTCGCCGTTTTCCACCATGGGCTGGCTGCGGATAAACACCGCATCGCCGTCGTAGATCCGTGCCCCGATCATGCTGTCGCCCCGTGCCAGCAGACAGAAGTCCGCAGCAATTTCCGCATCAGCGATCAGAAAGGTTTCCCGATCTTCCTGTGCAAAGATCGGTTCGCCGCAGGCGATCTCACCCAGCAGCGGAAAACGTTTCAGCTGAATCGGGCGAAGATTGGGATAGTCCTCCCACGAAACAGGCGGTTCTTCGGGGCTGTCATAGCCCAGCAGCCAAGCTTCCTTTACGCCGAGAGCCTTCGCCAGCAGCCGCAGCTTGCTCTCCTTCGGGCAGAAAGAGCCGGAACAATACTGGCTCATGGTGGAACGGGAAATGCCGGTTTTGGCACATAAGTCAGACTGCGTCATGTGTTTTTGCTGCATCGCCTGCTGCAGCCGGTTGTGGAATGTTTCCATAGGGGTATACCTCCGTTGTTCTGTTTTTCGGAACAACTGCATTATACCACGCTTTTCGGGAAAAGACAAGGGGATTCGTTAGATTTTTTGAAGAAACCGGACAACTTTTCAAACCGGCGGAAAATCGGCTGCGATTTCTGTAAAATCATAGTTAGCTTATACTAACTATAAAAAACCGCATTCTCGTTTCGGGAAACAAAGTTTTTTCAAAGGGGCATGACAAAAAAACAGCGTATTTCCGCGAAAAACTTTGCAAAACATGAGGTATTTCAAAAGCTGTTGATTTTTTCACAAAGAAATGGTATAATGCAAAATGACATGAAATTTCCCGAATGGTGTCGTGTGACAGAAATTTTACCATTCGGGAATCGACACCGGAGGCTGTTATGCCGCTTGTTCATACAAAATTTGCGATTGTCCCTTGAAAAATCAGGCGGAATATGTTATAATATCATAGATAGTACATCATGTAGTTTTTCTCTGGAAAAGCGACGGCTTTCGGGGAGAATCCTTGATTTTTCTGTCGGGAACTGTCACAGACAGTTTCGCTATGGCGGTGCTGTGCCGTGTTGTACAGCAGATTTTTTTGTGCCGTGCCGCCGTGAAAATGACGTTCGGACAGGACGGGATCAGGAGCCGCTTTCAGCGGTTCCGACAGCGAAGAAAGGCTGTTCTGTCATAAAAGTATGTTTCCGTGAAAGGGTGCATTGCATCGGCACGGGGATCCGGCTGTGGAACCGCAGAAAGACTGCGGACAAGCAGCCCGAACTGACGGACTGCAGCCGAGGGCAGTACAGTCTTTTTGCCGGACACAAAAGCGTTTCTGCCGTACAGCAGAAACAGACACAATCACCATCATCAAAATTTCAAAATAGGAGAGATGAACATGGAGTATCGCATTGAACACGATTCGATGGGCGAAGTAAAGGTGCCCGCCGATAAGTACTGGGCAGCACAGACAGAACGCAGCCACGAGAACTTTCTGATCGGTGTGGGCATTGAAACCATGCCCCGCGAGATCACACACGCTTTCGGTATCCTGAAAAAGGCTGCCGCTATGGCAAACCACAAGCTCCGTCCGGAGCGTATGACAGAGGAGAAGCTTTCTGCAATCTCCACTGCCTGTGACGAAGTGATCTCCGGCAGCCTGAACGAGCATTTTCCGCTGGTTGTATGGCAGACAGGCAGCGGCACACAGTCCAACATGAACGCCAACGAAGTTATCGCAAACCGCGGTAATGAAGTTGCCGGAAAGAAGATCCTGCACCCGAATGACGATGTCAATATGAGTCAGTCTTCTAACGACACATTCCCCACTGCAATGCATATCTCTGCTGTTCTGGCTGTAGAGGATAAGGTACTGCCGGCAATTGACGAATTGGTGGCTACCTTCCGCCGTCTGGAAGAAGAACACAAGGGTATTGTAAAAAGCGGCAGAACCCACCTGCAGGATGCAACACCGATCCAGTTCTCGCAGGAGATCAGCGGCTGGCGTACTTCTCTCGAGCGTGATCGCGAGATGCTCGTTTCTGCGTTGCCGTACCTGAAGACACTGGCACTGGGCGGCACTGCAGTTGGTACCGGTCTGAATGCACCGGAGGGCTTTGACGTAGAAGTTGCCAAGGCAGTTTCTGAACTGACCGGCAAGGACTTTGTCACCGCTTCCAACAAATTCCATGCACTGACCAGCAAGGATGAGATCGTATTTGCACACGGTGCCCTGAAGGCTCTGGCTGCGGATATGATGAAGATCGCCAACGACGTTCGCTGGCTGGCAAGCGGTCCGAGAGATGGTCTGGGTGAAATCACCATTCCGGAAAACGAACCGGGTTCTTCCATCATGCCGGGCAAGGTCAATCCGACACAGTGCGAACAGGCAACGATGGTTGCTGTTCAGGTAATGGGCAACGACGTGGCAGTCGGCATGGCAGCTTCTCAGGGTAACTTTGAGCTGAACGTATTTATGCCGGTTTGTGCGTATAACTTCCTGCAGTCTGCACGTCTGCTGGCAGAGTCCATTGTCTCCTTCAATAAGAACTGTGCAGTGGGCATCTGTGCAAACCGCGAAAAGATGCACCATAACCTGCACAATTCTCTGATGCTGGTAACCGCACTGAACCCCTACATCGGTTATGAGAATGCTGCAAAAACTGCAAAGAAGGCGTTCCATGACAACATCTCGCTGAAGGAAGCCTGCGTAGAGCTGGGATTCCTGACAGCTGAACGGTTCGACGAAGTATTCCATCCCGAGGAGATGGCGTGAACCGTCTGCACTTCGGTGCAAAAAAACAGGAAGGAAAGGTAGTTTTGCTATGACATACAGTTATTTTCCGGGCTGTACACTGAAGACCAAGGCGAAAGACCTCGATCACTATGCTCGGATCTCTGCTGAAGCACTGGGCTTTACTCTGGAAGAACTTCCGGACTGGCAGTGCTGCGGCGGTGTGTATCCAATGGCGAAGAATGAGATCGCAACCAAGCTCTCATCGATTCGTGCACTGGCAAAAGCAAAGGAACTGGGACAGCCTCTGGTTACCCTTTGTTCTGCCTGTCATAATGTCATCAAGCAGGTCAACCATGATATGCAGACCGATGACAACATTGTTCTGAAAGCAAACAATTATCTGAAGCTGGCAGAGCCGTATCAGGGCGAAACCGAAGTTCTGCATTATCTGGAAGTACTGCGGGACAAGGTCGGCTTCGATGAACTGAAAAAGAAAGTGGTAAATCCGCTGAAGGGCAAGAAGATCGCCGCATATTACGGATGTCTTCTGCTCCGTCCGGGAAAGACCATGCAGATGGATAATCCGGAGAATCCGAAGATTCTGGAAGACTTTATCCGTGCAATTGGTGCAACACCGGTACTGTATCCGATGCGGAACGAATGCTGCGGCGGCTATCTGACACTGGACGAAAAGTCTGTGGCAGAGTCCAGAAGCAACAAGGTGATGACCAGTGCCAAGGATCACGGTGCAGAAATGGTGATCACCGCATGTCCGCTTTGTCTGTACAACCTCCAGAAGAATTCCGGCGTTTCGGATCTGCCGGTCGTATACTTTACCGAGCTGCTGGCGGAAGCACTCGGTCTGAAATAAGGAGGAACGAAAATGGCAGATTTGAAAGAACTCGTTCTGACAACCAGCGGCGTGAATCCGCTGAAGTGTATGCGTTGCGGAAAGTGCAGCGGTACCTGTCCGTCTTATGATGCAATGGAATATCATCCGCATCAGTTTGTATATATGGTGGAAAAAGGTGACATCGAAAAGCTGATGGCATCGAAGTCCATTTATACATGCCTGTCCTGCTTTGCCTGCGTAGAACGCTGCCCGCGTGACGTGGAACCGGCAAAACTGGTGGAAGCAGTCAGACTGGCGGTAATCCGTCAGCAGGGACAGAATCACCTGAAATCGGAGCAGATTCCCGAAATGCTGGACGACGATTTGCCGCAGCAGGCAATCGTCAGTGCATTCCGGAAATACAGCAAATAAGGAGGCATAAAAATGCGGAGAATAGGTGTTTTTGTATGCCACTGCGGTACGAACATTGCGGCGACCGTCGACGTAAAAACTGTTGCTGAAACTCTTGGAAAAGAGCCGGCAGTCGTTTATGCGACCGACTATCCCTATATGTGCTCAGAGGCAGGCCAAAACATAATCAAAGATGCGATCAAGGAGTATCAGCTGGAGGGCGTTGTTGTATGTTCATGTTCGCCCCGTATGCATGAGGCAACTTTCCGTAAGACTGTTGCAGCAGCAGGCCTGAACCCCTACATGCTGGAAGTCGCAAATATTCGTGAACAGTGCTCGTGGATCCACAAGGATATTCCGGAGGCAACCGCAAAGGCAATCGTCCTCGGACGTGCAGCAATTGCAAAGGTTCTGCTGAATACCCCGCTGATCGCCGGCGAAAGTCCGGTAACCAAGCGTGCTCTGGTCATCGGCGGCGGTATCGCAGGTATCCAGACTGCTCTGGATATTGCAGAAGCCGGCTATCCGGTAGACATCGTCGAAAAGGAACCGACCATCGGCGGTAAGATGACACAGATCGATAAGACATTCCCGACACTGGACTGCTCGTCCTGTATCCTGACACCGAAAATGGTAGAATGTGCACAGAACGACAAGATCACGATCTACTCCTACAGTGAAGTAGAAGCAGTGACCGGTTTCGTGGGCAACTTCAGCGTCAAGATTCGCCGTAAGGCTCGTTTTGTCGATGAGGATAAGTGTACCGGCTGCGGTGCATGTACGGAAAAGTGTCCGGTAAAGAACATTCCGGACGCTTACAATCTGGGACTGAGCAACCGTCACGCTGCATATATCCCGTTTGCACAGGCGATCCCGAACGTTGCTGTTCTGGACTCCACACGCTGCATCAAGCTCACCAAGGGCAAGTGCGGTCTGTGTTCGACAGTTTGCTCTGCCGGTGCGATCGACTACGAGCAGAAGGAAACTTTCGTAGAAGAAAAGTACGGTGCAATCGTTGCCGCTACCGGTTACAATCCGATCAACATTGACGGCTATGACGAATTCGCATATTCCCAGAGCAAGGACGTTGTCACTTCTCTGGAATTCGAGCGGATCCTGAAGGCAGACGGTCCGACAGAAGGTCATTTGCAGCGTCTGTCCGATGGCAAGCAGCCGAAGACACTGGTATTCGTACAGTGCGTCGGCAGCCGTGAATCCGGTTCTCAGCATGGCTGCGGTAAGGAATACTGCTCCAAGATCTGCTGTATGTATACCGCAAAGCACGCAATGCTGTGCCGCGAAAAATATCCGGATACCGATGTCTATGTATTCTACATCGACGTTCGTACACCGGGCAAGAACTATGATGAGTTCTATCGCCGTGCCGTAGAACAGTACGGCGTACATTATATTAAGGGTATGGTCGGCAAGGTTGCTCCGCAGTCTGACGGCACACTGGACGTTCAGGCTTCTGATCTGATCTCCAACGAACAGCTGCACATCAAGGCAGATATGGTCGTTCTGGCTGCTGCGATCGAAGCAGACAAGAGTGCCCGTCCGCTGGCAACCATGCTGACTGCAAGCATGGATACCAACGACTTCTTCACAGAAGCTCACGCAAAGCTGCGTCCGGTAGAATCCCCGACAGCCGGTGTATTCCTTTCCGGTGTTTGTCAGGGACCGAAGGATATTCCGGAAACCGTTGCACAGGCTGGTGCCGCTGCTTCTAAGGTTATCGGTCTGCTGGCAAAGGACAAGCTGTCCTGCAACCCGTGCGTATCCCATTCGGATCCCATGAAGTGCAATGGCTGCTCGTCTTGTGCAAATGTCTGCCCGTACGGTGCAATTACTTATGAGGAGAAGGACTTCAGCCGCCGTCAGGACGGCTCGATGATTCGCCGCGTAGCAGTTGTCAATGAGGCAGTATGTCAGGGCTGCGGTGCTTGTACCGTTGCATGCCCGTCCGGTGCAATGGATCTGAAGGGCTTCGCAACCGGTCAGATTATGGCGGAGGTAGATGCAATATGCAAGTAAATCAGGAATTTAAACCGAAAATCGTCGCATTCTGCTGTAACTGGTGTTCTTATGCAGGTGCGGACCTTGCGGGTACAAACCGTTCAAATTATCCGGCAGATGTCAAGATCATTCGTGTACCTTGCTCCTGCCGTGTCAATCCACTCTTTATTCTGCGTGCATTCCAGCGTGGTGCAGACGGCGTAATCCTCTGCGGCTGTCACCCGGGTGACTGCCACTATACCACTGGTAACTACTATGCCCGCCGCAGAATGACACTGCTGTTCTCGATGCTGGATTATCTGGGTATCGAGAAAGAGCGTACCCGTGTAGAATGGGTATCCGCCGCAGAAGGTGCAAAGTTCGCTGCAACCATGAATGAGTTTGTAGAAACTGTCACTGCACTGGGCGAGAACAAAAGACTGGAGGATCTGAGATGCAAAGCGAAATGATGAAAAGAGCCTCTGAGCTGTTGGCAGACGGTACAGTTGTTCGTGTGCTGGGCTGGAAAAACGGTGAGTTTGTCTATGATCCCACACCGGCTGTGTTCGATTCTGCAGAAGCTTTGGAAAAGGATTTTGTATATCACGATTTCTGCGGCAGCAATCTGTCGAAGTATCTGATCAAACTGTCTAAGCTGGAGGGCAAGACACTGGTTTTCCTGAAGCCGTGTGATTCCTATAGCTTCAACCAGCTGCTGACAGAACACCGCATCAAGCGGGAAAACGTTTACATCATCGGCGTTCCCTGTGACGGCAAGCTGGATCCGGATAAGGTACGTGAAGCCGGTGCCGAGGGCATTCTGGGCATCACCACTGACGGTGACACCGTAAAGGCGGAAACCATGTACGGTGAAGTTTCTGTCAGCAAGAAGGACTGCCTGCTGGAACGCTGCGAAGTCTGCAAGAGCCACAAGGTTGTTGTCTACGATGAGATGCTGGGCGAAAACGGTGAGGAAAATCCGGAGTCCGGTCGTTTCGATATGGTCGCAAAGCTGGAGGCTATGACACCGGAAGAAAGATTCGCATTCTGGCGTGGGGAACTGTCCCGCTGCATTCGCTGCAACGCCTGCCGCAACATCTGTCCGGCATGCAGCTGCGAACAGTGCGTCTTTGACAATCCGGCATCTGGTGTTTCTCAGAAGGCAGCAGCAGACTCCTTCGAAGAAAACATGTTCCACATTATTCGTGCATTCCACGTAGCAGGTCGCTGTACCGACTGCGGTGAGTGCTCCAGAGTATGTCCGCAGCACATTCCGCTGCACCTGCTGAACCGGAAGTTCATCAAGGATATTAACACCTATTATGGTGAATATCAGGCTGGTGCAGAGGAAGGCAGCCGTGCACCGCTGGTGAACTTCACCAAGGAAGACTGCGAGCCGAATGTGGTTTATAAAGGAGGCAGCAAGTGATGAAAAAAGTATCTCGAGAAAATCTGGACGCTTTGTTCGCTGCCATCGCAGAAGCAAAGAAACTCTATCTGCCGGTTGCTGACGGCACCGATGAAAAACGCGGTGCAAAGTACAGCGTCTGGACACCGGAAGCAAAGTATGCTGCGGAGGCAGTCAACACTGTCCGCAGTGCCAAGGACTTTTTCTTCCCGCAGGTAGAAAACATGGTCAACTTCAAGGTCAACGGCAAGAAGATCGAAGTCGATGATATTCGTACCGAGTGCGAGGACTTCGTGATCTTCGGCGTGCGTGCCTGTGATGCGGCAAGCTTCAAGATCCTGGACAGCGTGTATCTGTCGGAACCGGTAGATACCTACTATCAGAACCGTCGGGAACACGGCGTGGTAATGACCATGTCCTGCAGCAAGCCCAGTGAAACCTGCTTCTGCTCGGTATTCGGTATCGATGCCGCAGAACCGGCTGGTGATGTCAGCTGCTGGCTGACAGATGATGCAGTGCTGATGCAGGCAAACACCGAAAAGGGTGAGGCTCTGCTGGCTTCTCTGCCGATGCTGGAAGATGCCGCAGACGATGCTGCGGAAGAATCCAAGGCAAAGACCAAGGCAATTCTGGAAAAGCTGCCGCTGAAGAACCTCTCTACCGACTCCTTTGGCGGAGATAAGCTGATGGAACTGTTCAGTTCCGATAAGTGGGCAAGCCTGTCAGAAGCATGTCTGGGCTGCGGCACCTGTACTTTCGTGTGCCCGACCTGTCAGTGCTATGACATTCGCGACTATGACACCGGTCACGGCGTACAGCGGTTCCGCTGCTGGGACAGCTGTATGTACGCTGACTTTACCAAGACAGCCGGCGGTCAGCCGCGTCCCACACAGCTGGAGCGTTTCCGTCAGCGGTTCATGCATAAGCTGGTTTACTATCCGGCAAACAACGACGGCGTATTTGGCTGCGTTGGCTGCGGTCGCTGCATGAAGAGCTGCCCGATTTCCATGAACATTGTAAAGGTCATGAAGACTTTAGGGGAGGGTAACGCATGAAACAAGAAGCATTGATTCCGAAGGTCGGCGTGGTAACTGACATTCGTCAGGATACTCCCGATGTCAAGACATTCCGCGTGGTCGGTCTGGACGGAAACAAACTGTTCGAGCATATGCCCGGTCAGTGTGCGATGGTTTCCATTCCGGGCATTGGCGAAGGTATGTTCTCCATTACATCTTCTCCGACAAACAAGGAATTCATGGAATTTTCGATCAAGAAGTGCGGCTGTCTGACAAGCTGGCTGCACATGATGGACGTTGGACAGGAAGTCACCGTCAGAGGTCCGCTGGGAAAGAACTTTCCGGTGGAAACCGTTCCGACACCGGAAAACGGCAACTATGGTCTGAAAGGAAAGGATCTGCTGTTTATCGCCGGCGGTATCGGTCTGGCTCCGCTGCGTTCCGTCATCAACTATTGCCGTGACAAAAAGCGTGAGAATCCTGACGCTTATGGTTCTCTGCATATCATTTACGGCTCCCGTTCCAAGGACGATCTGGTAGACTATCAGGAAATTCTGGACGAATGGAGCAAGGACTGCAAAGTGGATCTGACCATCGACCGTGAACAGGAGGGCTGGGACGGTCACGTTGGCTTTATTCCGAACTATGTCAAGGAACTGAAGCCGGACCTGAACCGTACTGTTTTGATCTGCGGACCTCCGATCATGATCAAGTTCACACTGGACGGTCTGAAAGAACTGGGCTTCCAAGAAGAACAGGTCTATACCACAATGGAACTGCGTATGAAATGCGGTATCGGCAAGTGCGGACGCTGCAATATCGGTGACAAGTACGTCTGCAAGGACGGTCCGGTATTCCGCTTTGATGAGCTGTCCGAACTGCCGAACGAATATTAATGGTAAAGGAGAATTCACATGGAACAGATGGTTAATGTGTTCGTGATGGGCAAGAAGTATGAGGTTCCTGCCAGTCTGACCATCATGAAGGCTTTGGAATACGCTGGCTATAAACTGGTTCGCGGCTGCGGCTGCCGAAATGGTTTCTGCGGTGCCTGTGCAACAATTTACCGGATCAAGGGTGACAGAGAACTGCACACCTGTCTGGCATGCTCCACACAGGTGGTAGAAGGCATGTACATCACACAGCTGCCGTTCTTCCCGCTGATCAAGGAGATCTATGACATCAACGAGGTTCGTCCGGACGAAACCGTAATGATGAAGAACTATCCGGAAATCTATTCCTGCATCGGCTGTAACGCTTGTACTAATGCTTGTACACAGGGTCTGAACGTTATGCAGTATATCGCATATGCACAGCGTGCGGAATATGCAAAGTGTGCAGAAGAATCTTTCGACTGCGTTATGTGCGGCGTATGTTCTTCCCGCTGTCCGGCTGGTATCTCGCACCCGCAGGTTGCAATGCTGGCTCGCCGCCTGAACGGTAAGTACATTGAACCGAAATGTCAGCATCTGGCAGATCGTGTCAAGGAAATCGAAGAAGGCAAGTGCGAAGAAGCAATCCGTGCAAATATGGCACTGAGCGATGCGGAGATTCGTGAAAAGTACAACAATCGTGAGATTGAAAAGTAAGGAGGTGCGGTATCATGTATACGGAAGAAATGCTGGAATCCATTAAGAAGGTAGAAGCAAAGCGTGCAGAAAATGCTGCAATGGAACCGAGAAGAATGACCGCAGAGGAAAAGGATCAGGTTCTGAAAGAAAACCACCCGGACTATCGCGAAGATCAGTTCGACGTGCTGACTGTTGGTCCGAACAAGGGCGAAAAGGCTCCGAAGGAACTGGTAAAAATGCTCCAGTCTGACAGCCGCCTGAAGGACAACCTGCCGGATCTTTCCTGTCCGGATTATGAAACCGACGTGCTCATCATCGGCGGCGGCGGTGCTGGTGCATCTGCTGCGATCGAAGCGGACAACGCAGGCGAAAAGGTTATGATCGTAACCAAGCTGCGTATCGGTGATGCAAACACCATGATGGCAGAAGGCGGCATTCAGGCTGCGGATAAGCCGAACGATTCTCCGGCACAGCACTTCCTCGACTGCTACGGCGGCGGTCACTTTGCTGCGGACAAGGAACTGGTTTATAAGCTGGTTACCGAGGCTCCGGACGGCATCGAATGGCTGCAGGATCTGGGCGTTGAGTTCGATAAGGACGCAGAAGGCAACATGATCACCACCCACGGCGGCGGTACTTCCCGTAAGAGAATGCACGCTGCGAAGGACTACTCCGGTGCAGAGATCATGCGTACCCTGCGTGACGAAGTGCTGAACCGTAAGATTCCGGTAGTGGATTTCACTTCTGCAATCGAACTGATCATGGACGACAAGGGTCACTGTGCCGGTGCCGTTCTGATGAACATGGAAACCGGCGAGATCCTGATCGCCAAGGCAAAGGTTGTTATCATTGCTACCGGCGGTGCAGGCAGAATGCACTATCAGGGCTTCCCGACTTCCAACCACTACGGTGCAACCGCAGACGGTCTGGTACTGGCTTATCGTGTGGGTGCTCCGCTGCGTGAGCAGTACACCCTGCAGTATCACCCGACCGGTGCTGCATTCCCGGAACAGATCTTCGGTGCACTGGTTACCGAAAAGGTTCGTTCTCTGGGTGCAAAGCTGGTAAACGTAGACGGCGAAGTCTTCATGAACCCGCTGGAAACTCGTGACGTTACCGCATCTACCGTTATTCGTGAATGCCGCCGCGGCAAGCAGGTAGACACTCCGACCGGTGGTCAGGGTGTATGGCTGGACGCTCCGATGATCGACATTATTCACGGCGAAGGCACAATCGAAAAGCGGATTCCGGCAATGCTGAGAATGTTCCTGAAGTATGGCATCGACATTCGGAAGCAGCCGATGCTGATCTATCCGACTCTGCACTACCAGAACGGTGGTGTCAAGGTTGGCACAGACAGCCAGACCTGCGTAGAAAACCTGTTCGTTGCCGGCGAAGCTGCTGGTGGTGTACACGGTGAAAACAGACTGATGGGTAACTCTCTGCTGGACGTTATCGTATTCGGCCGTAACGCTGGTAAGTACGCTGCTGCAAAGGCAAAGACTGTTGAAGTCGGCAAGCTGACTCTGGATCACGTTGCAAAGTTCGAAAAGGAACTGGCTGACGCTGGTATCCAGCCGGACGAAGTTTCTCCGAAGCTGCTGCCGGATTATACCCGCAAGGTAAACGACTAAAAACGTCTGTCAAAGACAGCAATATCATATAGAAAGAGCCGATGATGCGGAAGCGTGTCATCGGCTCTTTTGTGAACTTTTTTCTTTTTACTTGACAAGATTCATGAAGTTGGGTATAATATAAGAGTAAAAGAGAGTAGCTGGCAGGAGATTCTCCTGTTTATGCGGCGTCAGTACGGTCGTTTGAGAAAATGACCCGCTTCATATCTAAACGGCAAGACTTTTACGGAGCACGTTTGACAGGAAAGCTGTCGGTTCCGTATGGTCTTGCCGTTTTTTTCTGTCCGTGCCTGTCCGACCCGCATGCTACAAAGGAAAGGAATGTTGTACATGAACGAACATTATCGGCAGAAACCCGAAGAACTCTGTCAGGAGTTAGGCACATGTCCAGAGGGACTATCGTCGGAAACTGCGGCGAAACATCTGGAACAGTATGGGAAAAATGCCATTGCAGAGGCGAAAAAAAAGCCGACGTGGCTGATTTTTCTGGAACAGTTCAAGGATTTTCTGGTCATTATTCTGATTATCGCCGCCCTGATCTCTGCATTTACCGGCGATTTGGAAAGCTTTATTGTTATTATCGCCGTAATCACCATGAATGCGATTCTGGGAACGGTGCAGACCGTCAAGGCGGAAAAGTCGCTCTCCAATCTGAAAAAGCTGTCGTCGCCTACGGCAAAGGTGCTCCGTGACGGACAGACAGCAATTCTGCCGGCAGAGGAGATCACTGTTGGTGACGTAGTCCTGCTGGAAGCCGGCGACCAGATCCCTGCGGACGGCAGACTGATCGACTGTGCATCACTTCAGACAAACGAAAGTGCCCTCACCGGCGAAAGCACCAACGTGGAAAAATTTCTGGACACCATTACAGACGAAGTGCCGCTGGCAGACCGGAAGAACATGGTGTATTCCGGCGGATTTGTCACCTACGGACGCGGTGCTTACGTGGTTACAGAAGTGGGCATGCAGACCGAAGTGGGAAAGATCGCGTCCCTGATCCAGAACGCAGAGGCTCGGAAAACCCCGCTGCAAATCACACTGGACCAGTTCGGCAAACGGCTTTCTATCGGTATTATGATCGTCTGTGCACTGGTGTTCGTGCTGAGCATGATTCGCGTTGATGTGATCAATTTCAGTGCAGTTATGGATTCCCTGATGTTTGCCATTGCTCTGGCAGTTGCAGCAATTCCGGAGGCGTTGAGTTCCATTGTCACAATCGTGCTGTCGTTTGGTACCCAGAAGATGTCGCAGGAACACGCCATTATGCGAAAGCTACAGGCAGTCGAGGGACTGGGTTCTGTTTCCGTCATTTGTTCGGATAAAACCGGTACCCTGACACAGAACAAGATGACCGTCCGGAAAATCGTGGTGCAGGATCATATCATTGCCGCCGAAGATGTCAGTCCGGAAAATCCGGAGGAACAGGAGCTGATTCTGGCATCTGTGCTGTGCAGTGATGCCACATGTCAGGACGGCACCGAGATCGGCGACCCGACGGAAACGGCTCTGGTGCGGTTTGCCCAGAACTGCGGGCTGTCCGATGAGAAAATGCGTGGGGAACATGTTCGCATCAGCGAGATTCCCTTTGACTCTGACCGCAAGCTGATGTCTACCCTGAACCAGCACGGTGATGTGCGGAAAATGTACACCAAGGGTGCAACAGACGTGCTGCTGAACCGCATGACATGTTCTGATGCAGAGAAGCAGGAAATTGTGGAACAGGTGGAAGAATTGTCGAAACAAGGTCTGCGTGTACTCTGTTTTGCGGCAAAGCCGTTCTCCGGTGATACGCTGAGCGTTGAGGACGAAAACGACCTGACCTATCTGGGACTGATTGCCGAAATGGACCCGCCCCGTGAGGAATCCAAACAGGCAGTTGCAGAGTGCAGATCTGCCGGAATCAAGCCGGTAATGATCACCGGTGACCACATTGTCACCGCCTCGGCGATCGCCAAGGAGATCGGCATTCTGGAAAAGCCTGAAGAAGCTGTAGAGGGTGCGGCACTGGACGCTTACACCGACGAGCAGCTGGTGGACTTTGTGGCAGACAAATCGGTTTATGCCCGTGTGACACCGGAGCATAAGATTCGCATTGTCCGTGCATGGCAGAAGCGTGGCAATATCGTTGCCATGACCGGTGACGGTGTCAACGATGCACCGGCACTGAAACAGGCTGATGTAGGCGTGGCAATGGGCATCACCGGTACAGAGGTTTCCAAGGACGCTGCAGCAATGATTCTGACGGACGATAACTTCGCTACCATTGTCAAAGCAGTGAAGAATGGCAGAAATATCTACGAGAACATCAAGAAGGCAATTCTGTTCCTGTTGTCCGGCAATCTGGCGGGTATCATTACAGTGCTGTTCTGCTCGCTGGCAGGGCTGCCGGTGCCTTTTGCTCCGATCCACCTGCTGTTTATCAATCTGCTGACAGACTCCCTGCCGGCAATTGCACTGGGACTGGAGCCCCATTCCGATGACGTGATGAAGAGAAAGCCTCGTCCGGCGAATGAGTCGATCCTTACCAAGGACTTTCTGGCAAAGGTGGGCTATTCCGGCGTGATTATCAGCATCGCCACCATTGGTGCGTTCCTGCTGGGCTATTTCTATCAGGGAGCACACAATGCCGGTGCAGCTATGACCATGGCATTTGCCACACTGTGCATGGCACGTCTGTTCCACGGTTTCAGCTGCAAGGCAGAGAAGCCGGTGATCTTTTCCAAGCGTCTGTGGAATAATCCGTTTGCGATTCTGGCGTTTGCAGCAGGCATGGTACTCATCAACGCTGTGCTGTGGATTCCGGCACTGCATGGATTGTTCCAGATCGAAAACGGCATGTCCGGTGTGCTGATCGGTGCAATTTATGGTTTCAGCTTTGGCTCTATGATTCTGGTACAGATCGTAAAGGCGATTGTTGCAGCTGTAAAGAAATCCAAGTAATGGCAGCATTGCACAAGCTTTGTGCGGTATTGCCCTAAAAAATCCTGTATCCTACAGACAGAAAAGAATCCCTGTTCCGGTATGATCCGGAGCAGGGATTTTTATTCCGTGTTTCCTTTATTCCGTGTTTTCCAAGGCTTTCAAAAACGTCAGGCTTCGCTCTAAGATGCCGTTGAGGTAGGCGATCAGTACGCCGTAATTGGTGTAGGGAATGCCCTGTGCAGCGGCTTTCGCGGCACGGGTTTCCATTTCCCGCTGGTTCAGCATACAGCCGCCGCAGTGCACCACAAGGCGGTAGGGCGTGAGGTCTTCCGGAAAGCTGTTGCCGGAGGAAAACGAAAACGAAAATTGCTTGCCGGTGTGTGCAGTGATCCAGCGGGGCAGTTTTACTGTGCCGATGTCGTTGCACTGGCGGTGGTGGGTGCAGCCCTCAGAAATGAGGATCCGGCTGTTTTCCGGAAGGGTTTCCAGAGTCTGTGCCGCCTGCATTGCCGGAGCGAGAACGCCCTTATAGCGGGCGAACAAAATGGAAAACGATGTCACCAAGATATTCTCCGGCACCAGTGATTTGACCTGTCCGAACGCCTGACTGTCAGTGACCACCAGCCGCGGCGGCTGTTTCAGCAGGGAAAGGGTGTGAGCCAGCTGTTCCGGCTGTGTCACCAGACAGACGGCAGTCCGATCCAGAATCTCCCGAATCGCCTGTACCTGCGGCAAAATCATACGCCCTTTCGGAGCCGATTCGTCAATGGGAGTGACCAGAAGCACCACGTCCTCCGGTCGGAGCAGGCTGCCGAACAGACTGGACGGCGGTTGCTTTTCGGCATGCTGCTGGTAGAGTTTTCCCAGTTGTTCCTTGAGCATCTGGATACCCTGTCCGGTTCTGGCACTGACAGCAATGCCGGTTTCCGGAACGCTGTCTGCGATGTCGCATTTGTTCCACACCTGCAACACCGGAATCTGCTGTTGTTCCAGCTGCTGCAAAATGGTATGGTCTGCTTCAGTCATGCCGGTGGAGGCATCGATTACCAGCACAGCAAGATTTGTGTGGGAAAATGCCCGCCTTGCCTGTTGTACCCGCAGTTCTCCCAGTGTGCCGGTGTCGTCCAGACCGGGGGTGTCGATCAGCACAACTGCTCCGATCGGCAGCAGTTCCATTGCTTTTTCCACGGTGTCTGTGGTGGTGCCGCAGACAGGGGAAACCACAGAGATCGTCTGTCCGGCAACGGCGTTGATCAGGCTGGACTTGCCGGCATTCCGCCGCCCGAAAAAGCCAATGTGTACCCGATTGGCACGGGGTGTCTGGTTGCGGTTCTGTTCCATAAGCGTTTCTCCTTAAAACCGGAAATCTCTTGCCCCTTGCAGGATTTTACGCAGATAGGTTTCGGTTTTGGCACGGACGTTTTCGTTGGGGATTTCCAGAAGCTGCCGCTTTAGCACTTCCTGCCCCAGTGCCCTGGTTTCCGGCGAAGCATAGTCTGCCAGAAATTCCTGTAGGGTAATGAGAGCGTTGGGGTGGCAGCAGTTCTGGATCTGTCCGCTTTTGCAGAGTGCCATGAACCGGTCGCCGGTGCGTCCGGCACGATAACAGGCGGTACAGAAACTGGGAATATAGTCCATTTCCATGAGCCACCGCACCACTTCGTCCAGCGAACGCCGGTCGCTGACATCAAACTGTGCGGAATTGTTCTCCGGCAGTTCTCTTTCCGCATACCCTCCGACACTGGTACGCGAACCGCCGCTGATTTGTGAAATGCCCAGTTCGAGGACCTTCTTGCGTGACTCCTGTGATTCGCGGGTCGAAATAATCATTCCGGTATATGGAACGGCTATCCGGATAACGGCTACAATCTTACTGAATATCTCGTCCGAGATAGCATTGGGGAAATCCCCTGCATCAATATCATCTGCCGAGCAGATGCGCGGAACGCTGATCGTATGCGGACCTACGCCGAATCTGGCTTCCAGATGTTCGGCGTGCATCAGCAGTCCGGTAAAGTCATAACGGTATGTATTCAGTCCGAAGAGAACGCCTACCCCTACATCGTCAATACCCCCTTCCATAGCACGGTCCATGGCTTCCGTGTGGTAGGCATAGTTGCTTTTCGGTCCGGTGGGGTGGAGGGCTTCGTAGTTTTCTTTATGATAAGTCTCCTGGAACAATATATAAGTGCCGATGCCTGCCTCTTTCAACCGGCGGTAGTTTTCTACCGTAGTGGCTGCAATATTTACGTTCACCCGGCGGATAGCCCCGTTTTTATGTTTGATACCGTAAATCGTCCGGATAGATTCCAGAATATATTCTATCGGATTCAGGGTGGGATGTTCTCCTGCTTCGAGTGCCAGGCGCTTGTGCCCCATATCCTGTAAGGCAATCACTTCCTGACGGATCTCTTCTTGTGTCAGTTTCTTGCGGGCAATCGTTTTGTTCTTGGCATGATACGGGCAGTAGGTACAGCCGTTGACGCAATAGTTCGAGAGGTACAGCGGTGCAAACATTACGATACGGTTGCCGTAAAACTTTTGTTTGATTTCTTTGGCGAGATGAAAGATGTGTTCTATCAGATCGGGCTGGTCACATTCCAATAGGACGGCTGCTTCCCGATGTGTCAGTCCTTTACATAGAGCAGCTTTTTCAATCAGTTGTTCAATCAGTGCACGATTGTCTTTGTTGGTCCGTGCATATTCCAGTGTTTCCAGAATTTCTTCATGGTGGATGAATTCTTCTGCTTCAGGTGAATCTACTTTGTATGTCATAATCTATTCTAAACTTCTAAGTTCCAACTAACTGACTTCTAACTGTCAACCGTTTTAAAATCTCCTCTGGAGAAAGAAATCTCGTAGCCGATGTTATGTAATTGTTGTTGCAATATCCTGATTCCTTCTGCCGATTCAGCTCCGAGGGAGGCTTTGTTATTATATAAGGTATACTTTTTCCGTTCCTCCTGTGGCGACAGATTGGGCATGACTACATTTGCTCCTGCCAATATCCCCCGTTCCCGTCCGTCGGGAGTCAGTGTAGCCAGAGCTGTTGTCGATGGAATCAGTGCCGAAGGGTGCATCAGGCGGAAGATAGACAATAAGAGCAGTGTCTGTTCGAGCGTTCCGCTGGAATATCGGGCAAAAGGCGTATCCTGATGAGGCAGAAAAGGACCGATGCCGATCATTTCAGGACGGAGTTTTTCGATAAACAGAATGTCTTGAATCAGATGTTCTACAGTCTGTCCCGGACTACCGACCATAATTCCCGTTCCGGTTTGATACCCTGTTTCTTTTAAGTTTTGCAGGCATTGCAGGCGTTGCTTGCCGGACATTCCGGCAGGGTGCAGTTGGCTGTAATGCGTCGCGTCGTAAGTTTCGTGCCGTAACAGGTAGCGATTGGCTCCGGCGTGAAAGAAACGTTCATACGCTTCGCGTGACTTTTCGCCGAGTGATAGCGTAATGGCACAGTCCGGATAATGCCGCCGTATGGCGGCAACGATTGTCTCTATGCGGTCGTCCGTCAGTGCAGGATCTTCTCCCCCTTGCAGGACAAAAGTCCGGAATCCCAGTGCGTATCCTTGTTTGCAGCAATCCAGAATACTTTCCGGACTCAGCCGGTAACGTGCTACGTGCGGATTACCTTTCCGGATGCCGCAGTAATAGCAGTTGTTCCGGCAGCAATTACTGATTTCAATCAGTCCACGGATATAAATCTTGTTTCCAAAATGAAGGAGACTGACTTCCTGCGCCTGTTTGTTGATGTAACGCAGCAGCTCTGCGTCACATTCAGTCAACAGTTGCCGGAACTCTTCCGGTCGGAGTGTTCTTTCCCACCGTAGCCTATCGATCCATTGTTTCATAGCTCTCTTTGCGTTTGAGAAGCTCTTGTACCAGTTGGCGACGTCCTGAAACAATATCGTTATGCGTACTTGGACCGGTGATACATCCGCCTTCGCAAGCCATCACTTCGATGAATTGTCCGGCAGCTTTTCCCGTCTTGGCGCAAGCGCGTAACAGAGCGATATTCTTCTTATTGATGTCCGATACCTGTATCGCGTTGATTTTCTCCGCTTCTTCTTTCAAGTAAGCCTTGACAGCCCCCATCACGCCGCCTGCCTGGGCAAACCCGTGTGCTTCGCGGACGGAAGTGTGCAAAATGGAAAATTCCTGCATTTGTTCCAGTTGGATATCGAATCCATCAAGAATAGAACCTATTTCCTCAAATGTCAGAATGTAGTCTACCGCTTCGTCGCGTCGGACTTCTTTACGCTTGGCTATACAGGGGCCGACGAATACGATTTTTGCGTCCGGGTGTTTTTCTTTGGCGATCCGTGCGGCATAATACATGGGTGAACCGGTGGAAGATACGTATGGCTTCATTCCCGGAATATGTTTTTCGACTAACTCTATGTAGGAAGGGCAACAAGAAGTGGTCATGAATTTCTGTCCCTCTTCCAACTTCTCCAATAACTCGTGAGCTTCGTTGCTGGTAGTCTGCATGGCACCTTCAGCAACCTCAATGACATCAGCGAATCCTATTTCCTTAAATGCTCCATATACCTTTTCTATGGTTGTGTTGAACTGCCCGAGAATGGACG